>MDTG01300921.1_pt1 | contig 11504 bp, 11 predicted proteins | sample 811421 | NCBI WGS metagenome assembly MDTG01 (sample SAMN05326645, study PRJNA326480) | marine metagenome | isolation source: seawater | place: Pacific Ocean: South East | collected 2011
CAAATTTTTTACTAAGTATTTTTTTTGTGATTGGCAAATATAAAATATTTTTACCATCTTTAAAATCTACTAGATGTAATTCATTGAAAGAAAAATTGCAATATTCACAAATATTTTTTGGTACGGTTGAATGATTTTCCGTATCAGAAATATCATCCAATGAAATGGTTTTAATACCATTTAATGTGCAAATAACATCCGAAGCGTCATCAGCAAAAGCATTTGTAAATAATGGATTTAAGACCATTATTAACACTGCGAATAGAGCAATCCATTGGGCTATTAAGTTTTTACTTAATTTAAACATATCCAAAATTATATACAAAAAATTATATTTTCAAAATAGAAAATTTATCCATTTTTTTTAATTACTTTCTTCAGTCTGAAGTATCATGCTTTTTGAAAGTATCATAAATTAATAATAAAACCCCTATAGATATTGCGCTATCTGCTATATTAAAAACTGGCCAATAAAACGTATCATTGACATGTATTGAGATAAAATCTATGACATACCCCAAAAAAAATCTATCTATTAAATTACCAACTGCTCCTCCAAGTATAAGAGTTAAGCCAATTGCTATAAGTAAATTATTTAAATTTTTTTTAATATAAAAAGGAAGAATAACACTTACTAATAAAGAGAGGATAGCTAGGAAATAACGTTGCCATCCGCCAGCATTATGCAAAAAACTAAAAGCAGCACCATAATTATGAACGTGAGTAATATCAAAAAAAGTTGTTACCTCAATTACCTCCCTGAACATAATATTAGTCAAAATTATTTTTTTAGTAAGTTGGTCAAATAAAACGATCAAAGTGCTTATGGCATAAAATTTAAGCATGGGTTCTTACTTCACCAGATCCAAAAAGATTGGATATGCATCTCTTACAAAGACCTGGGTGCTCTCCACTTTCGCCCACTGACCTAAGATAATGCCAACAGCGATCACACTTTTTGTGTGGGGATGGTATGACTTCAACACTAAGTTCATCCTCATGCCATTCAATTGAAACATTGGATGTAATAAAAATAAATCGTAGATCACCCTCAAACTTTTCAAGACTTTTAATAATATCTTTATTAGCTTTAATTTTTAATTGTGCTTGCAAGGAAGACCCAATTTTTCCTGCTTCTCTAACTTCTTCAATTCTTTTATTTGCCAATGATCTAACTTTAATAACATTATCCCAGTCCTTAATATCATCAGAACTTAAAAGATGATTCGGTAATTCGTACCAATAATCAGAAAATATGGAATGGTTAGTCCCCTTGCAAAGAACTTCCCATAACTCGTGCGCAGTAAAACTTAACAAAGGGGCCATGACCCTCATTAGTGAATGACTGATATGATAAAGAGCTGTTTGTGCAGATCGCCGAGCAAATGAATCTTCCTTGGTGGTATAAAGCCTATCTTTAATAATATCCAAATAGAAGCCCCCTAATTCTTCTGAGCAAAAAGCTACAAATTTTTGCATAGCTAAATAAAACTCAAATTTTTCATAATGGTCTAGAACAGAATTTTGTAATTGTTCTACTTTGAAGATAGCAAATCGATCTAGACTAATCATCTTATCAGGCTTAATATTATCTTTTTTAAAATCAAAATCCGCTAAATTTGCACATAAGAATCTTAAGGTATTCCTAATACGTCTATAGCTATCTGCAACTCTTTTTAAAATTTCATCTGATATATTTAGCTCGCCTGAATAGTCGGTTGTTGCTACCCACAACCTAAGGATATCTGCGCCATATTGATCCATAATTTTTTGTGGAGCAATTACATTTCCTTTGGATTTGCTCATTTTGTAACCCTGTCCATCAACCACGAAACCATGCGTTAAAAGCGCCTTATAAGGTGCCTTTTCATTCATAGCACAACTCGTTAAAAGACTAGATTGAAACCATCCACGATGTTGATCAGAGCCTTCCAGATATAAATCTGCTTGCAGAGCCAAATCATCTCTTTGTGCTAAAACTGATTCATGGGTAGTCCCTGAATCAAACCACACATCAAGCGTGTCAGATATCTTCCTATAACCATTAATATCCTCACCTAACAAAGTTTTAGCATTTAAATTAAACCAAGCATCAATACCCTCCTTCTCTATCATTTCTGCAACTTTTTCAAAAAATAAGGATGTTTTTGGATGTGGTTCAGATGTTTCTTTATGCAAAAAAATTGGGATAGGTACACCCCAATTTCTTTGTCGCGATACACACCAATCAGGTCTATTTTTTATCATTGCCTCAAGTCTTGCCTTACCCCATGAAGGAAAAAATTCGGTAGTTGAAACAGCATTGTTTGATAAATCTCTTAATGTATGTTGGTTACTATTTTTATGATTCATCCCAATAAACCATTGATGCGTTGCTCTAAATATAATGGGTGTTTTATGTCGCCAGCAATGAGGGTAACTATGTGTATACTTCTCATCATAAATTAATGCATTCTTTGATTTTAATAGCGAGATAATTTCAGTATTTGACTCCCAAACACTCAACCCAGATACATAAGGTATATTTTTTTTAAATTTGCCGAATTCATCTACAGGATTTTCAACGGCTAAATTATATTTTGACCCAACAACATAATCGTCGATGCCATGTGCAGGGGCTGTGTGGACCATCCCAGTTCCCGCTTCAGTGGTAACATGATCACCACATATTATTGGCACACTCTTATCAAGGAAGGGGTGATTAAACAACAATCCTTCAAGCTCTTTACCTTTGAAAGTTTTAATTTTTTTAAAAGATTCTTTGTACTTTATAAAATTTTGCTCTGCTAATTCCTCAGCAATAATTACGCATTTTTCAGATGACTCATATAGTCCATAAACTAATTTAGGATGAACACTAATTGCTTCATTGGCTGGAAGTGTCCATGGCGTAGTAGTCCAAATAATTGCTGAAACTGATTTTTCTTTTGCAATAGAAAAAATAGTATCTGTATTCTTCTGACTAAAGATAAAAGCGACATCAACTACCTCTGATGTTTTATCCTCATATTCTACTTCCGCTTCCGCTAAAGCTGACCTACATTCAGTACACCAGTGGACTGGTTTGCTGCCTTGATACAAAAACCCGTTTTCATATATTTTTGCTAATGCTCTGACAATATTTGCTTCAGTTTTTTTTTCTAAAGTTAGGTACGGATTATTCCAATCTCCCAAAACTCCTAATCTTTCAAAATCTTTTTTTTGCTTTTCTACCTGCTCAATAGCATACTCTCTGCAAAGTGTTCTAAATTTATCTGGGTCGATATCTTTGCCATACTTCTTTTCTACTACTAATTCAATAGGTAATCCATGACAGTCCCAGCCGGGGACATAAGGGGCATCAAAGCCTGATAAAGTTTTCGACTTTATAATAAAATCTTTTAGTATTTTATTTACTGCATGCCCGATATGAATATCCCCATTAGCATAGGGCGGGCCATCATGCAGAATATATTTTTCTTTATCTTTTCGTGAATCTCTAATTTGCTTATAGAGATTGTTTTTTTTCCAAGCATTAGCCCAATCAGGTTCTCTTTTTGCTAAATTACCTCGCATTGGAAAGGCAGTGTCAGGCAAATTTAATTTATATTTATTTTCTTTGGTCATATTCTTCAAAAAATTGTCTTACGTTATTAATATCTATTTTGATTTGCTCCTTAAGAGCATCGATGTTTTCAAATTTTTTCTCGTCACGAATTTTTTTTAAAAAAATTACGTTAGCATGCTTACCGTATATATTTTTAGAAAAATCAAACAAATGAACTTCTAGATTGAGCTTTAAAAAACCTGCTATTGTAGGTCTTACTCCCAAATTTGCAACCCCAAACATACTGTTCAATTTTACAGCAAAGACACCTTGTAATGGAGGTCTATTGTGAAACATATGAATATTTGCAGTTGGGAAGCCAATTTCTCTTCCCCTCTTGTCTCCATGTATTACTTTTCCAGAAATACTATAGGGCCTTCCTAGTAATAGAGCAGCCCTATTTAAATTCCCCTCGGCTAATAAATCTCTTATTACTGTACTTGATACCCTTACTCCATTATCTTCAATTTTATCCATGACATAAACATTAATATTATTATCTCTAAGCTTTTCAATATTTCCCTCACGCCGCATACCAAATTTAAAATCACTTCCCACAATTATTTTTTTAGCTTGGATATTTTCTTTTAATATTGCAATAAAATTTAAATATGTTAATTGTGCAAATTTCTCATTAAAATTAACAATAAATACCTGATCAATTGCTTTTTCTTCAAAATATTCCAGTTTCTCCCTTAAACTAATTATTCTTTTAGGCGCCTGTTTTGGTGAAAAAAATTCTTTAGGATGAGGTTCAAATGTCATGACTGATGAAGGAAAGTTTTTACTTTTTGATTCACTTATAAGCTTATCCAAAATCGCTTGATGTCCAAGATGGATACCATCATAATTGCCTATAGTAAGAAAAGACTGAGGATATTTTTGATTGATGTGTCTAAAAACCTGCATGCTTTACTGAGATAACTTTTTAGTAAAATCGGATAAATTTATTCCTATTATTTTTAAGGTAGTAAAATAAGAAATAATTCCAGTTATAATCAGCAGTAATAAATTTTGAATTTTTTCCCATGCGGAATAAGATAACCAAATATCCGATGAGCCTTTAAAATAAAAAAGGCTGATTCCCATAACAAAAAGTCCAAATAAAATCTTCATCAAAAAAATAATCCATCCATTTTCAAGGACAAAAACTTTATCTCTTTTCAAGCAATAGAAAAGTAATCCAGCATTGATACATGCTCCTAAAGAAATTGCAAGCGCCAATCCTGTATGTCCAAAAAACCCTATAAAAATCATATTCATCAATTGCGTACAAAATAAAGTGAAGATTGCGATTTTAACAGGAGTTTTAATATTCTTTTGTGCATAAAAAGCAGGAGCAAGAACTTTAATTAAGATTAATGCTATGAGACCAATACTATAGGCAGATAAAGCATATTGCGTCATATTTACGTCGTATTCTGTGAAAGCTCCATGGAAGAAAAGCGTTGCAATTAGGGGAGTAGCAAGAATAAATAAACCCAAAGCTGCAGGAGCTGCTAATAATATTGATAATTTTAATCCCCAATTTACTAAACTAGAATATGTCTTATTATCTTTGGATGAAATACTACCTGATAAGCTTGGTAGAAGAATGGTACTTAATGCTACTCCAAAAACTCCAACAGGAAATTCCATCAAACGATCTGCATAATATAGCCAAGACACACTTCCAACTGTCAAGAAAGATGCAAAAACTGTATTTATTAATAAGGATATCTGTGAAACTGAAACACCTAATATTGCGGGCCCCATTAACCTTGTAATTTTCCAAACCCCTGGATCATTAATATTTATGTCCAATTTAGGTAAAAAACCAATCTGTTTCAAAAAGGGTATTTGAAAAAATAATTGAAGAGCACCGCCAACAAAAACTGCCCAAGCTAAAACTAAGACTGGTTGAGAAAAACTATCCGAAAAAAATAAAGCACCTACAATAAAACTTATGTTTAACCATACTGGAGTAAAAGCAGGAACTAAAAACTTTCCATAAGAATTAAGAATACCTCCTGCCATGGATACTAGTGAAATAAAGAATATATAAGGAAATGTAATTCTTAACATCTCCACAGTTAAATTAAATTTTTCTGGGTCTGAAACAAAGCCTGGGGCGCTTATGTATATGAGCCATGGTGCTCCTAACACCCCAAGTGTAGTCACTATAATTAAAAATAACCCAAGGAATGTGGCGACTTTATTTATTAATATTGCTGTATCTTTTTGTGTTTTCTTTGACTTATATTCTGAAAGAATTGGAATAAAAGCTTGGGTAAAGGCTCCTTCAGCAGAAATTCTTCGAAGAAGATTTGGAATTTTAAATGCAACAAAAAAAGCATCTGTAGCTAAACCAACCCCAAAAATTCTTGCAATAATTATATCCCTCAAGAATCCTAAAACTCTTGAGATAAAAGTCATACTTCCAACTCCTAATAAAGATTTTGTTAGATTAATCATTGTGATTAGTTTATCAAATCTGTAATACTGATGATAATAATTTTAAAACTTTATATTAATAAAATTTAAAAAAATTATTCTTGAATATCCCATGGAAAATAGATAGAATACGAAGTTATTTTTATAATGTATACATAGGAAATTAAGTTTATGGCAAATACAGCACAAGCTAAAAAACGTGCAAGACAAAATGATTCACAAAGAGCACACAATGCTAGCCTTCGATCGATTTTTAGAACAGCTATAAAAAAAATTATTAAGGCAATAGAAGGTGGTGATAAAAAAATTGCAGCTATTTCATATAAAGATAACGTGGCCGTAATTGATAGAATTGCTGATAAAAAAATTGTGCATAAAAATAAAGCTGCACGATACAAAGCTAGACTAAATTCTGCTATCAAATCTATGTAATTTTAAATAATATAGATTTATTTAACTCACAAGCTTTTGTTTCAATGTTTTAGCTTTAAGTACTAAATCTGTTAAGTTCTCACCAGATACACTAAAATGTGCCATCTTTCTTCCCTTTCTTGGTTCATCTTTACCATACATATGCAAATTAACATTAGATTCATCAAGTAGAATATCAAAATTAGGATCATGGATGCGACCCCCTTTGTACCAAATATCTCCTAAAATATTAACCATAACTGTATTGGTATGAAAACCTGGGTCTAGCAACTCTAACTCAGCTAACGTCCTAACTTGTAAATCAAACTGATTATTTTTGCATGAATCAAGGCTAAAGTGTCCTGAATTGTGGGGTCTTGGGGCAATCTCATTTACAAAAATATTTCCATTGACTATAAAAAACTCAACAGCCAAAACACCAACATAATTAAGCTCTTTTGCTATCTTATGTGTATATTCTTTTATTTGACAAGCAATACTATCACTCACTCTCCCTGGACTTATTGTTGTCTCAAGAATACCATTTATGTGTTGATTCTCAGCCACGGGGAAGTAAGTATAATTACCCGTATTTGATCTAGCAATCACCACTGAAACCTCAATATCTAATGGTAATTTTTTTTCCAAAATACTTGGTGCATGATTCAATTTAACAAAAGCATTGTCTAATTCTTTCAGATTAGATACATGAATTTGTCCTTTCCCATCATAACCAAATTCTGCTTTTTTTAATATTGCAGGATAAAAATTCTTAGGTACTAAATTAATATGCTCTTTTGATTTGATAACATGAAAAGGTCCTGTTGGAAGTTTAATATCTTCTAAAAAATTTTTTTCTTTAATTCTATTTTGTACAATAGAAACTGCATGTGCGCTGGGATGAACAACTAAGCTATTCTCTAAATATGCAAGAGTATCACAAGGTATATTTTCAAATTCAGTAGTCACTGCAGAGCAAGTACCTATAATCTGATCTAGAGCAATTTTATCATCGTATCTGGCGCAAATATGAATATTTGCGATAAGTCCAGCAGGACTTTTGGGGTTAGGATCTAAAACTGTAACTTCGTATCCTAAGTTTTGGGCTGACATTACAAAAAATCTTCCTAATTGACCGCCACCAAGCATGCATAGCATTTTATTTTTAGGGTTTGTCAATTACTCTTTTCCTAACTTCATATTCATTACCATATCAACTTGGTTAGATCGAAATTGATTTAGTTTTTTTTGTATCTCCATATCACTGTCTGCAAAAATTGATGCGCAAAACAAGGCTGCATTTGCTGCGCCTGCTTCACCAATTGCAAAAGTGGCAACAGGTACCCCCTTTGGCATTTGTACAATTGATAATAATGAATCATGCCCTTCAAGATGTTTTGTCGGTATTGGTATGCCAAGCACAGGCAGGGTAGTTTTCGAAGCTATCATGCCTGGTAAGTGGGCGGCACCACCTGCTCCAGCGATTATAATTTTATAACCATTTTTTTTTGCATTCTCTGCAAATTCGAACATGAGATCGGGGGTTCTATGAGCTGATACTACTTTTTTTTCATATGTTATGTCAAAATCTTCTAAAATTTTTGCGCCTTTTTCCATTATTGGCCAGTCACTATTAGAGCCCATAATAATTGCTACTAATGGCTTAGATTTATTCATTTATCTTCCTTTTTTTCTTATGAAGAATCACCATATTATCCCTATGAATTAAATTTGACTCATTAATATAACCTAATAATAATTCAATTTCATTGCTTGAATGTCCCTTTATTTTTTCGATTTCCTCACTACTATAATTAATTAAGCCTTTCGCAATCTCTTTATTTTTTAAATTTATACAGCGAACAATTTCACCTCTTTGGTAGATACCCTCGGATTTAATAACTCCAGCTGAAAGAAGGCTTTTACCGTTAAATATAATGGCTTCCTCAGCACCACTATCTATAAAAATTTTACCCTTAGGCCTTAAATGGTTAGCCATCCATATTTTTTTTGATACCTTATCAGCCTCTTTGCTCTCGAGATAGGTTCCATTAAGTTTATTTTCTTGTAAATTTAGAAGAATATTATTTTCTTTTCCGGATGCAATAATTGTATCGGTCCCACTAAGTGCTGCTCTCTGTGCTGCATGAATTTTTGTAATCATTCCGCCTGTTCCTTGGCCAGAATAAGTATCTTTGGCAAATTCTTCGAGTCTTTCGTCATCAATATATGCATGTTGAATTAAGTTTGTTTGATTATTTTTTCTTGGATCATCAGAGAACAAGCCTATTTGATCTGTTAAGAGAACCAAATAATCTGCTTCGATCAAATTTGCAACCATTGCAGCAAGTGTATCATTATCTCCAAATCTAATCTCATCATCGGCAACCGTATCATTTTCATTTATGACTGGAATTATATTTTGGTCTATTAAATTACTGATAGTTGAGCGAGCATTTAAATAACTTTTTTTTATGCTGAGATCATCATGGGTTAATAATATTAAGGAAGAAATCAATCCTGCTTTAGAAAATAATTGTTCGTAAATTTGCGCTAATATCATTTGTCCAACGGAAGCAGCGGCTCTAAGAATGCTTAACTCTTTTGGTCTATTATTATATCCTAGCTTTTTTAAGCCTGCGGCGACAGCACCACTAGAAACTAAAACAATTTCCTTATTTTGTGCAACCAATTTGGTGATTTGTGTCACTATTTTTTGTAATTGATTTTTATCAATACCATCACCATTTTTAGTAATGATACTTGAACCAATCTTTATGACTATTCTTTTGGAGGAGGAGAAATTTAGTTTATTCATTAATCTGGATATCCTCAATATGTCTCATTATTTCATATGATAATTCTTTACAACCTTGACCATTAATAGCTGAGATACAGAATACTTTATTAGTCCATTTCATTTTACCTATTATTTCCCCTTTAATTGAATCTAATCGTGATGTTAAATCAATTTTATTTAAAACTAACCATCTAGATTTAGTAAATAAACTTTCACTGTAATTCTTCAGTTCATTTATTATAGACTCAGCCTCTTCTGCTGGGTCAATGGTCTCATCAAAAGGAGCAATGTCAATAATGTGTAATAAAAGTTTGGTTCGATCTAAGTGCCTTAAAAATTGGTGACCAAGTCCATGGCCATCAGCTGCACCTTTAATCAAGCCAGGTATATCCGCAACGACAAAACTTTTCTCGTTGTCTATTCGCACTACGCCTAAATTTGGCTGTAATGTTGTAAAAGGGTAATCTGCGACTTTTGGTTTTGCAGCCGAGATAGAACGTATAAAGGAAGATTTTCCTGCGTTTGGCATACCTAATAATCCTACGTCAGCTATTAGCTTTAGCTCAAGATATAACTCAAATTCCTCCCCAGGATCGCCTTGAGTGCACTGACGAGGTGCTCGATTAGTACTTGATTTAAAATGTACGTTACCTAAGCCACCTTTTCCACCTTGAGCAATCATTTTTTTTTCACTATGGCTAGCAAAATCAGCTAAGATTTTACCGGATTGTATTTCAGTAATAACAGTTCCTACAGGTACTCTTAAAACCAAATCTTCTCCATTTGCGCCATAGCATTCAGAGCTTCTTCCATTCTCACCTCTTTTGGCACGGTAATTCTTGATAAACCTAAAATCAATTAATGTATTTATATTTTCATCAGATTCTATGAATATTGATCCTCCTTTACCACCATCTCCGCCGTTAGGGCCGCCCATTGGCTCATACTTCTCTCTGCGAAATGAAGCAATACCATTTCCACCATTTCCTGCAAATATTCTAATTGTTGCTTCATCAATAAATTTCATTTTGATCTACCAAACAAAAAAGCCCTATCAATTGATAGGGCTCTTCCATAGTTTATCTAATACTAAGTAGCAATTACATGCACTAATTTTCTTTTTAATGCTCCCTTTGTCGAAAAAGAAACTTTTCCATCAGCTTTTGCAAACAATGTATGATCTCTTCCAATACCAACATTTAGTCCGGGATGCATTTTAGTTCCACGTTGTCTTAGGATAATACTTCCAGATTTAACATACTGATCGCCAAATGCTTTTAGTCCAAGTCTTTTGGATTCAGAATCTCTTCCATTTCGTGAGCTACCGCCAGCTTTCTTATGTGCCATTAAATTTAATCCTTGTTTATTTAACTGCTATTTTATCAACCTTTATTTCAGTAAAACTTTGTCTGTGCCCTTGGGATTTTTTATAGTGCTTTCTACGATTCATTTTAAATATTTTAACTTTATCTCCCCGACCATGAGATACTATAGTGGCGTTCACCGATGCACCTTCGACAATTGGGGTCCCAATGATAACTTTTTCCCCATCAACGAAAGTCAGCACATTGTTGATGCTTATTTTTTTCCCAACTTCGGAAGTAAGCTTTTCAATTTTCAAAGTTTCACCTTCAGAAACTTTAAATTGTTTTCCGCCTGTTTTGATTACTGCGTACATTTTTAAACCCTACTTATGTCATGAATTAGATTGACGATTATACTCAAAAATTTATAACTTATCAATAAATTCTTACAATGTTCATCATCCAAAATGCATTATTTAGATTGATTGAAAATATTAACTGTATGATAAAATGTAACATCAATTTTTACTAATTTATTACATTGCTTTCAAATACTTTAACCTCTATATCAGATGATTTAATTCTGGTTAATAATGTTATAAAAAAATCTCTTTTTTCTGAGATTCCCATTGTCAATCAAATTTCTAACCATATTATTAGTAGTGGTGGTAAAAGAATGCGGCCATCTCTTCATCTCTTATTTGCTAGATTATCAGGTGAAATTAGATCAACCCATCATGAAATGGCTGCAATCATTGAATTCATCCATACCGCAACTCTGCTTCATGATGATGTTGTAGATCAGTCTACTCAAAGAAGAAGTAATAAAACTGCAAATGTTATATTTGGAAATTCTGCTAGTGTGCTTGTTGGTGACTTTATTTATTCTAGATCTTTTCAAATGATGACAGCTATAAATAGTTTGAAGGTAATGAAGATTCTTGCTGATACCACTAATGCAATTTCTGAA
>MDTG01319227.1_pt1 | contig 11503 bp, 5 predicted proteins | sample 811421 | NCBI WGS metagenome assembly MDTG01 (sample SAMN05326645, study PRJNA326480) | marine metagenome | isolation source: seawater | place: Pacific Ocean: South East | collected 2011
CCCCGCGGATGAGGTGAGTTATTTTCATTTCATAATCATCAATGACACAACTCCAGTGATAACTAGGAAGAAGATCTTTTTTATAAATGATCACATCCATGGGTTTAAGTCTTAAGTTTAAGTCTTCTTTGTACGCTAAATTTTTTTCTCTACATGTTCCGGGGTAGTGATCAGTACCAAGTAAATCTTTTCTTGAGCACTCACAGGAAAAGGTATCTTGAGAGACGGGTTCGAGATATTTTTTATATTGATCAAGCTTTGTGTGCTGGGAGTAGTTTTTTAAAAAGTCCTCTACCCCACTAGGCCCTTCGTCAAATTCGATCCCAAGCCAATCCATGGTTTTAAAAATATCCTCAAGGTATTCAATTCGAAACCGCGCCCGGTCAATATCATCAATTCGAAGAACAAGTTTTGCGCTATTTTCTTTTGCCCACTTTTGGCACGCTAGAGCATTATAAACATTACCAAGATGTAAGTAACCACTGGGCGTTGGGGCGAATCTGGTTTTTTTTACAGTCATAAATCAATGTTCGCCTATTTTTTCTTTATCGTTAATGCCTTTAGAGCTTTTATTTTTTGGGATAGATTTTTTGCCTTTTTAAGCTTTCGAAGAAGAAACAAGTACTTCTTTTTTGGTAATTTTTTTGACGCATTCAAAAGAATAAATCTAATATTTTTTCCTGAATAATGCGCCAGCAGCTTACTTAGTTTATCTCTTTCTTTAAGCAAAGAAGAAACCTCTGGGCTCACCTTGCTTAGATCTTTTCTACTTAAAGGCGAAAAACTTTTTATCCAAGGCCCCGCTATGTATTCAGAATATTCCTCTCCATACATACTTAAAAATCCCTCGGGCATAAAGTGAGCAAAACTTGATTTATTTTCAGGCATTGAGTACCAATAGTTAAACTTTTTTAAATTTTCAAAGTTATATGGATCTTTATTTAAACCCTCTAAATGGTGAAGTAACTCATCTGTAAAATACTGCTTACTAGATTTTCTTAATCGCGGAGAGATAAAATCACTTGGGTTTATTTTTTCTTCGCCTCGAGCTCTCGTAAGAAATGGAAGTGAATCGGCCCTTTCTTTATATAAGCTCGCCAATATCTTTCCTTTAATGGCGACCTCTCGGACCTCACACATTCTATAGGCCTCAAGGCAGGCAAAGTGATTTAAGCGATCAAATGAACTAAGATGGCCTTCTTCAGGCTCATCACTAATGGAACTTGTTAATCCTCCTAAATTTGGTTTTTCGGCTTCCTCTGAAATAATATACTCCGGGTAATCTTCCAGTCTAAAATCCTCACCCGTTTCTTCAATGCAACTCAAATAAGTCTCTGTGCACTCATTCAAATCTTCATTTACTAACTCTGTATTTCCTTCAAATCTAATATAACGAAGGATGCAGGTTAAATCATCTCCACAATAATAATCTAAGCAGCTCCTCCCCACCCCTGACGTATTTTGAATCCTTTCAAGAAGTTCCTCATCACTTCGATCAAGTCCAGTCCACCAGTTGTATAAATATTCACCACTGTATTCTCCCCAAATTTTTTCAACCACATCGTCTTGCTCACAAAATCGACGAACGCAAAAGTCTGCCCCACTTCGAGAATATTTTTCCATATAACCATATTCATCCAATATCGCTACATCATTAACATCAGCAATTCTTTCATCACAATAGTTACTTACATGCGCTTGAGTTATTGGAGCACACGCTCTTTTTTCTCGCATTATAGTATTGTAATAATTGTTATAGATACTTTGGTGATTCTCTTGCGATCCATTCATAATTCTTTCTCGATAATCGATTGCAATATCTCTATTCGGATCACAGACCATCCTATTATGAGCGTTCACTTCAATGTTATCTCGGTTAAGAGTTTCATTACAGCTTAGATTTGTATCGAAGCCTGGAAGGTAAACATAGTCTGCAGGATCACAAAGGTACTCATCACAACGCCAGGAAGGGTTTAAGTCACTCATCATTTCTGGGTAGGTCGCATACTCATAAGTAGGTTTTGGAATATTGAATCCCTTATTATCTGATGAGACAAAATTGAAAGCATAAAACCCAAGAGATCCTTCAAGCAAAGGCCTCATGATACATTTATACCCAGGGTTGGGTCTTCCTCTGTCATAAAATCGAATAACCTGTTTAGTGCTATTATTTAAAACTTTAAAAGATTTAATTAAATCCTCTTGAACCCAAGTAGAAATTGTATAGGCGTTTGTATCATCGTCTCCTAAATCAAACAGGCTCTCATTATACATTTCATAACCGGTATCACATTGGAAGCCTCTATCGCTGCGATCACACCAAATATGAGACTCTATCTCATGCTGACCTTCATGAGAGAGCGTACTCGCGTTGTGGGCAACATGATTTGAATAAAAAAAGTTCTCCCAAAGTGTAATTTGATGCACATAGTGAGTAGCAACTGCTGAATACCCTCCATCACATTCTCTTTCGACTCCCCCTGATTCATTCACTAAATTATAAGTATAAGGTTTCCAATCCTCGTGTAGACCTCCAAACAAATTTTGATTCAATGAAAGCTGTTTCAATAAATAAACTGATCCGGCCAATCTTGTCTTTGGGTGAAAAAGATCACAACGGTTACTAAAGCCTAGTTGAGATAGGCGGGAAGTTGCCCGATACGGAACATGTAAGCGGTGATACTCGGCATTTAATCCAACGAAAAAAGAATCTTCATCTAGTGAAAAACCTCTAAAAACCGAATTTTCAAGAGTGCCCTCTGGGCAAATTTCTTCTTGGTAATAAATAATACCATGTTTATAAGGGTCGATTCTTTGAGCATAACTTTCCCGACATACAGGATAAAATATTGCATCCAATCCCTCATAAGCTATTCTAGGTGCCCAAGGAGGAATAGCTCCCGCTCCATAACAATTTTTGCCTTCCCTTGCTTCATTTCCACCAATTAGAAAATCCTCCCGACTCCACCTTCTAACATTGTTGTATAAATTAAATGTTCCATCTGAACTAAAGCATGGGTACGTTTTGTCTGAATAAGTAATGGAGTGGCCCGCATATAAATTCATAGATGCGCTAAAGAATAACAAAAATGTAAAAATATAACCTTTCATTATTTATTTTCTAAAAAGAAGATAGTGCTCTTCTTTTGGTAAAACTTTTTTCAGCTCAACTTGAAGCGCCCGTCGTTTGCTCCCATTCGCTTTGAGTAAAAAGTTACTTATTTTGTATTTATTAGGGAAATCTCTTTTTAAAAGTAAATCAACAAGCATCCGCTTTGAGTCTTTTCTCCCACTTTTTGTTTCTTTGTATAGTAGCTCTAACCCTTTTAAGCGAATGTGGTCTTGTGTAGAGAGGCTTGAGTGATGGCCTTTTTTTTTGCTTTCTTTTGTATTAGATATAATTTGAAATACTTCTCGTCTTAACGCTTCATCCATTCCAACTCGGTCAATAACAGATAGAGTATCTAATACCTCATACCCTAATGACTTTCTTCTATTTAGTCTTTTAAGCAAGACAGATCTTACTTGAGAGACATTTTTCTTTAAAAACTTTAAGGCCCTGGGTCCTTTCTCCTCATTACTAATTGTTCCTTTTTCCCACCTTAACAATTCGCCAATGGAAAAATTTATATCCTTCTCGCTCACTCTTTTGAAAAAACTATCCCTTCCTTTTTTCATTTTAGCATTGAAAAAAACTGCACTTACTGCGCCTATTGAAATAAAAAGTAGTAAAATAATTAACTTGTTCTTTCTCATCTTTTGGCACTCAACACTTTAAACGATTTCGGTAATTTCATCTTCGCACTCTAGGTCATCTATTTTGAAAGTCTAAAAAAAAGGAAAGTCTCATTTCCGTTAACGTATTTATGCATCCTTTTAAACTTTATCGTTTTTATTTTTCCATTAAGAAATTCGACACTTAAGCTCTATAAATTAAGTCAATGTCCCTAGTTTAAAAAATCAGATTTTTAGTTTGCTCAAAATGGAAATTTTGAGTGTTTAATTTTTTATCAAAAAATACACACCGCTAATGCGGCTCCCAAGTGTAATTAACATCTAAGGATTGGGAAAACCCAGTTTTGGGTATAAGAATCTTTTAATTCTAAATAAAAAATACTCATATTTAAACAATTTACACTTTACACAAATGCTAATGTAAGCACCTGAATTTACTTCTATAAAATGGTCTCTTTATTGGTACATACGCTATATCATCACCGGGAGAAAATATAATGAAATTTATTCTATTAATTTTATTTACTCTTTTTTCAACAGTATCTTTGGCTGCGAGTTCATCAAGGCTAAAGGCAGTTATTAATCAGTATAAAAATTTCGACATTAACAATGATGGTACGAATGAAATTAACGATCTTAAAATGTACTACTCCTCAGAGCTGGAACTGAATGATATCTCCGAGGAATACACTAGAAAGTATCAACAAAAAGAAAATCTTCTTCACGGATCTAGACCTGTTGTCATAGTACTGGTTGAGAAAAGACTTTTGGATCATGAGAGGACTTCATCAAGAGACTATAATTTATTTAACCTTAAAAAGCGCTTTGATAATTTAAGAGAAGATCTCGAACGAGAAGGTAAAGATGTGCACTTTATTGTGACTGATTTATATAATGGAGGAACTCACCAAGATGGAAGAATTGTTTTAGCGCTTAGAAGAATGTTTAAAGATATTCACACTCTTAGTCGCGGAAATTTTGAGGGAGCTTTACTAATCGGCTCATTTCCAGAGACCCAAATTATTCATCGTTATATTTGGAGAAAAGAAGCAGAAACTCAAATTAGTGGGGTTCAAACAAATGAACGCGGTTGGTTAAGAATTGTCCCAGAGGTTCGAGCTGCAAATTCTGATATTATTCTTAGTGACCTTGATGGGAATTGGGAAAATTTATATTTTCAACCAAGAACTGCGATACCATTTTTCAAAGGCATACCGTCAAGAATTTATGGTAATGACTGGCATAAAAATAATCAATATACTGTTTTTTCAACAACAGAGACTGGAGTCAAACACTTCGAAGATTTCTTCCTCGTTAACGATGCAGACTTTATGCAGACTGGTCTTACAAGACGTCAAAAACGCCTATTAAATGCCTATAAAAGAATAACAGGGGAAAGAGTTATTTCTCCAAAAGCCCTCACCTATTCCAAACGACATTTAAGTCTGGAAGCAACCAGTGAAGACTTAAGAAATCCAAACCCAATGGCACAACCTGAAATAATGATTTCAAGGATTAATCCAAAACAAATTTCTCTCACACCAAGAGATAATCACGGGGGAGAAAATGGAAGACCAGTGGAAGTCTCAAGCGATACAGACATCAGATTCAATCAGGATAAAGATCTAGAAAGAAAGCTTCTCATTGAGTATTTAGATCACAATCATAAATTCAGGAATGGCGGGGATTCTGATACACCCTATAGGGGCGGTGGTATTGCCGCAGAGGACTTTAGTTCACAAGAAACCACAAATCATGCACATAGTGCGGATGCTAGCTTTGATGCTCCTGTCTCCGGCCCGGAAAATGCAAATTTGATTGATTATGTAGATTTTCTTAAAAAACCAATGAGGCTAAGATCAATAGTCGCTCACTCAAGTAGTAGGTCTAGCACATTTAATTACCAAATTCCAAACCTATACTTAATACCCGAACCATTAGAGAACAATTATATGAGTATAATTGAACAACAAATAAACGAGGCATTGACCTTGAGAATAGGTGATCAAATTTACAATTGGTGGAATGATGAAAGTTATAATATAAAACGCGTCTCCCTACGAAATCACGTGAATGGGTACGCAAATTTTTTCCTGATGAAAAGTATCTACCACAGTGAGACACTCCGTGACGTACCTCCAAGTTTTATAATTCATAGTGGTTGTAACTTTACAACACAACCAGGTTTTAACAATAGACCCTACAACTCTTTTCATTACGGGAAAATGCAAAATTCAAACTCCTTACTTTTTTATGGTAAGGCTTTAACAATAGTTGGTAGATCAAAGGTTTTCAATGACACACCTTTTGAGAACGACGGTCTTCACCATTTAGATCTCGCAAATAATGAATTTGGAGTTATCGTAAAAGAGTACCTTAAAAGTGACTCGCTTGATGCATCCATGGCACCTAAGGTTGCCGCAAACAAAAGAGCTTATAGTTGGTCTGTTTTGGGTGATTGGACACTTAAACTTGATTACGAACCAACCGAAAAATCTCATTTTAGAGTTGGTGGTACTTATGTTTCAAAGCCTGTAGGTAGAGAACAACAAGAAAGCCCAGAAACGACCCCGCAAGAAGGTTTAGATGAAAATCAACATGAAAGTACTCCTGAGAGAAATTACTCTATTAGTGATAATTCCTCCTCATTAGAGGCACATTCATTTTCTTGTCGATATGATGACTTGGACATACTCTTTGAGCAAGCAGGAGAAGAAGACCCATTTTCATGTGTGAAAAATTATTGTGAATCACCAGAAGTACTTGCAGACTTATACCCATACGACCTCACCCCTGAAGAGGTTTTTGATTGGTGGATGGAAGATGGAAGAAATCACAGTAGTCTATTCGATGAAAATGGTGGCCAAGATAACGATAGCCTATCAAGTTATATTTCAAGGCGGCATAACTCTGCTGGAGGCTGCTTAGATTATTATTGTGGTAATGATCCAACTTGTAAGCTTCGATACATTCGCTTTGAAGGAAACCTAGACCTAGCAAAAGCCACAGCAAATTCATGCCTTGGTAATTACTTGAGCTGCATTGAAGTTACTGGAGAATCTTATTTGCTAACAGATTTACTAGAACCACAAGATTCTATGACCAGCCCGATTAATGAATACATCAGGCAAAATCAACAAAGGCTTTCGTCTTGTATAGAAAGATATAATTCATGTAATCACAGGAACCAAAGAAGGTTTAACCAAAGCTTCGGGGCTATGGGCTCGAGGAACGCAAGATCACGAGGAACATTCACCCCACGGTTTTAAATACACCCTCTATAGTTAAAAAAAATTTGAATAAGCTCCTAAATTGAACTAGTAATTAATCAATTTAGGAGTTTTACATGTCTCAGCAATCATTTTTAGAAAAAGTACAAAAAAATCTCACCGCAAATGGGTTTCCTGAAAAAAAAGTCGCTTTTCCACTAGAAGCTCTTTACGAGAAGGCGGATAAAGCCGGCGTGAATTTCAACAAGGTTCGTGAAGAACTCAAAACCCTTGGAATAAAAACTGAAACGAGCGGAGAGAAAATTATCTTTAGCATGGACACGGATAAAGGAAATCTCTTTAAAAAAGCCCAAGAAATGATGAGTCAAATGAGTCCTGAACAACAAAGTGAACTCATGAATAAATTTCAAAACATGAGTGAAGAAGAAAAAGCCGCGCTTTATGAGCAAGGCAAAAAGATGGGATTAATTTAAACCGAAATGCGCTGACATTTACTGCAAACACCGAATCCAAATCTCAAATTTCTACCTATTGAGCCTAGGGAAAGTGAATTAAAGAATCCACTTCAGTAGGAACATTTAACTGATCATTCCCTTCCATTTCGACGCTCCCAGTCTCTTCTAAGTTTTCAAAATAATTAAGGCCATTAAGGTTTGTATCAATAATAGATAATTTTCCACTAATTGATTTCAGCTCCCTGAATGGGTTTAAACCTAAATTATTTAAAGAGCTAAAAGCACTAGCAACCTGCCCCTCAATAATTAAATCCCCTTCAATAATTGTGCATCCATCAAAGGACATTAGCTTGTTGATATTATTTTCTAGCATGTCTGAGCCACTGATCGTTTCTCCATTACAAAGATTTGTCATGTTAGCCTGAATGACCTCAGAGTGTTCATCATCACAAACAGTTGTCCTTTGGATTTCAACAAATTCCTTTTCTCCTGACCAATACTCATAAAAATTAGTGAAATGACCTTTCATCATTTCCAGAGCGCAAGCAGTAAAACTAGGGTTCTCTGTCCCTAGATTACCACCCATCGGGCTCCCTTTATGCATGTAAAATGGGTTGGAAAAGATTTTAATCCACTCACACTTTTCATCACTGAGGCCCATACGTCTACAAGTATTAGCGTAAGACATAATAGTTGCCGTCATGACATTCGTGTTAACCTCACCACGATATGCCGCATCGTTTTTATTACAGCTCTCAAGATTGTATTCACACTCTGCTTCAATGTTGTGAGATAAACCTAGCACGTGCCCGAGCTCATGAATAAATGTTTGTTCACCAGAACTAAACTCCATGGAAAAAACTGATGTCCTCACATCTTTTTCTTTACCTGTACTCACTCCAAGTGCTCGTCCGTTCATCCTTGATCGACCAGAATGGCACATCCCCTGGCCAGGCTCAACAAACTTTACTTCTTCATCATTATCATAATACCAACCTCCCTCGACACCAGAACGTAAACAAAGCTTATCGCAAGTGTGATTAGAGGGGTCACAAGAAATATAATTACCAGCTCCATCTGTTTGTAAATTAGCAGGATAATAATCAAAATCACCCGTTATCAAAACCACCACGTCGGCTTTGGTTTCTTCTCTAAGATCTCGAATTTCTGAGCCAAACTGAACACTTAGTGATTGATTGTTGCCAACACTCATAGATTTTTCTAAGTAATAGTTCGCCCGAGTAGGCCACCAGTACAGCCCAAAGTTTATCTTTGCTTTCTCACCATCATTCGGATCATCATTAATCACAACCCCATATTTATTATCAAAATAGCACCCAGGTCTATCACACTTTAGTTTTTCCATTAAAGAATTATAGTAAGACCCCTCCTCTTCTAGCTCTTCAGTCAAACCTTTTAGGCCATCAGAACCTAAGATATATCCTTGAGCTATTGCCGGAAAGGATTCAACTTCAACTAACTCAAGTCTTATACTAACTCCACTATTAATTAATGTATCATTTGCACTATTAACGAGAGATAGTGAGTGGTTATTTAATTTATTTTGTATCTCAATACCAGTATTAGTTTCGTTAAGAGAAGAGGAGGGAGCATCCAAGATTAACTCTTCTTTAGCCTCTTCTGTGTATAAAATTAAAATTCTTAGTTTGTTTTCCCCTTGATCAGAAAAATTGTATAAATTATTAGGTATCGAAGATGGAACCTCCTCAAAAAGACTGACAAGAGTCTCCCCCTTAAAATCCTCGTTGAGATTTGCAATGAGCTTTTTAGAACCACTGCTATTTAACAATGTAGAAGATGAGCTTATCGTCGAGGGCACCATAACTAAATTGTTGGCCGTTACTACAGGTTGAATATTTCCTGCAGACTTTTTGTTTTCTCTTCTACTTATGCTTCGCGAAACTCGCCCACTGTTTTTTCTGTTGGGACTCAATCTACTTTCATTTACACTTTTTTCTAGAGGTGCCTCTTCCGTTTGTTGATGATTATCATTAGAGCTCTCATCACACTCAAACGGTTCTCTTTCAACCTCTGTTACATATAAATTACCATCTCCGTACATTTTAATTTCATAAAACTTCCCCAAATGATCAATGCTTCCAATAGCGTGACCGTTGAAATAGGATAATCTTAACCTTCCTTCTCCACCATTAATCTCTGCAGAATAAAAGAATCTATTTTCTCCTAACTTTTCAAGCGAATCTCCAGACAAAACTAAATCCACATCGTCAAATAATTTAAATCTCAAAAATCGATAGGACTGATCTGGGGAAAAACTTACTCCCTGTTTCCACTGAAAAATTTTTGAACGTTTGTATATGTCACCACTCCTTACTGCCTTTCCAGCAAGGACCTCATCAAACTCATTCCTTAATTTCCCTTGATCTACTACACTAAAAAAACTATTCAACGAGGGCAGCTCAAAGCTATCGGCCCTAACATTTCGCCCATCAGAAGTTCGAACACTCGCATTGAAATATGCAAAGGCGATAATGGACAGGATAGCTAAAATAATCAACGGGTACCTAAAATTCCTCATCGCCTTAAATCGGGATATTAAAATAGAAAATCAAGTGAACAAAGACCTTAAAAGGCCAACTTGGTTCAAAGTCATTGTAGAAATATTAGTCAGTCATAAACATTTAAAACAATAAAATATGTTTCTGACACTGGCCTAAAACTTGCTGCTAGATTCATATCTTCAATGGGAGGAGAAATGAAGCGCTATTTTAAGCATGCTATTTTGGCGAGTTTAATAACTTTTACTTGCTCAAATTCATATGCACATAAGCTCTTACTGGACAAAGGGATTTCAAAGGACAAACAAATTACAGGTTGCCTAACAAAAACTATCAGAAAGCTTAAAACAAAAAACTCACCCACTCATTTAATCGAATTGGCCTTAGAAAAAGAGAATAAGACTCTCACTCTACATGTCTCTAAGGTTAGTAAAAAAATACAAATTGATGAGGATGCCCAAGGAATCAGAATTACTTTGCCACATATTTATTCAAGGTGGTGTATCTCAAAAGATCAAAATTATCTTGTCAGAAAAACTAATAAAATTATTAAGAAGAAACTTGAAAACGAACTTGGTAAGCAATTAAGAAAATTTTTTAAACAAAACAATATTAACAATGTTTACAATCAACTTGTTTGCGCATTTCAAGATACTATTTCTAAAGCGAATAAACCGTTTAAAGAAATGAAACTAGCGAATTATAAACTCAATGAGAAAACAGGAGAAGTCTATAACCTTAATAAGCAAAGAGTAAAAGATAAGGACATCCTCAAAAAGCTAATCCCCTATTTCCAGGATATGCGGATTCAGGGACAAACTACACACATCGTAAAAGATGGAAAGCTCAAGGAAAGAGTTGAGAAAGAGAGACTTTGCGAAGAAAAAAGAAACCAATGCGTATGTGTTATAGAGGAAACAACACTTGCACCTAAGTACTCACTGGCGTCCAGAGATCCATTGATTAATATAAGTTTTCATCATTTTGTTGTCCTAAATTATAGGTCCAGCTCACCATTTATAGGAAGTCCAGAAGAATGTGGGATGATTGATACGAGTGAACAAACTTCTCCTCAAGAGCAATTAAGCACTGAATCACCGGAACAGGAAAAGTCTAAAGAAGCCACAAAGGCAAAAACACTAAATAAAAACTCTGACAAGCATAAAGCTCAAAAGGGAAAGGCATTAACTTTAGAAGAAAAAGCCGAGAAAGAAAGATTATTTAATATACCCACTCTAAATGCCTCTGACATAACCGCTTCAAGTATGCCTGGCATGAATTTACCACCAGTAGGAACCGGCCAAAACCAAGCACAATCTGAAAGCTCTGTCCCCCAAGTAAATTCCACATTACCAGAGGGCCTAGGTGAGGCTGCTAGTATAGGAGACGACTTATTGGATGACCTGGACATGGACCATGAAGAGGCTTTATCTGAGAACCAACAAGATGAGGTGCGAAGCTTAATGGATTCTGGCGGTAATATATACACCAGTACAAGAGTATTTAGTCCTAATGGTTTTGTCAGACTGCTAAAAGAAAATGA
>MDTG01324514.1_pt1 | contig 11503 bp, 10 predicted proteins | sample 811421 | NCBI WGS metagenome assembly MDTG01 (sample SAMN05326645, study PRJNA326480) | marine metagenome | isolation source: seawater | place: Pacific Ocean: South East | collected 2011
CTTACTACCAAGTGGCCAAAAGATTGAATGACGAGATTGAAGGATCTATTTATATCAACCAGTATTTTAACGACCTCAATACAGAAGCACATTTCCTGACTACCGGCCCAGAAATATGGAATCAAACAGGAGGCAAGATTACGCATTTGATTGCCAGCAGTGGCACAGGTGGAACCATTTCTGGAATTGGACGTTATCTAAAAGAACAAAACAAAAATGTTCAAATCATAGGCGTTGACGCTTATGGTTCCGTTTTAAAAAAATTTCACGAGACACAAGAATTTGATCCAAACGAAATCTACCCTTATCGCATAGAGGGTCTTGGTAAAAACCTCATTCCTTCTGCAACAGACTTTGATGTTATTGATCATTTCGAAAAAGTAACAGACGAGGAAAGTGCACATACAGCACGCGATATCGCCAAAAAAGAGGGTTTATTTGTTGGATATACTTCAGGAGCAGCCCTCCAAGCTGCCCGTCAGTTGGATAAAGCAGGCACTTTTTTTGATGAAAATAGTGTTGTGGTTGTTATTTTTTGCGATCATGGCTCTCGCTATATGAGCAAAATATTCAGTGATAAATGGATGCGTGAACAAGGTTTTTTCGATGCCAAAAATATCGAAAAGGAAAAACCAATAGAATATATTCGTTAGATCAACTGCAGCTCTTATAAGCTTTATTCCTATATTTGAAACAACTTTAAAACCAATACATTGACAAACGATTTATTTGTAAGGATGCGCAGTGATAAAGGTCCACTTGGAAAGTGGGCATCTGTAGCTGAGGGTTATTTCGCTTTTCCAAAATTAGAAGGTGAAATTGGTAACCGTATGTACTTTCAAAATAAGGAAGTGATCACTTGGAGTGTTAATGATTATTTAGGACTTGCCAATCACCCTGAAGTGCGTAAAGTTGACGCTGAAGCAGCAGCTGAACACGGCTCTGCTTACCCCATGGGTGCGCGTCTTATGTCAGGTCACACTTCTTTCCACGAGCAACTACAAGATGAGTTGGCCGAATTTGTGGGCAAGGAAGCAGCTTATGTACTTAACTTTGGTTACCAAGGCATACTTTCAACTATTGACACTTTGGTTTCTAAAAATGATGTTATTGTTTATGATGTCGATTCCCACGCTTGTATTGTTGATGGTGTTCGCTTACACTTGGGCAAGCGCTTTACGTTCCGTCATAATGACATAGAGAGTCTGGAAAAAAATCTACAACGTGCCACACGTGTTGCCAATGAAACAGGTGGTGGTATTTTGGTTATTTCTGAAGGAGTATTTGGTATGCGTGGCGAACAAGGACGTTTGCGTGAAATTGCTGCGCTCAAAGAAAAATACGGATTCCGCTTTTTGGTTGATGATGCGCACGGCTTCGGAACCCTTGGTGCTACTGGCGCTGGCGCAGGTGAGGAGCAGGGCGTCATGAATGATATTGATGTTTACTTTGCCACATTTGCCAAGTCTATGGCAAGCACTGGGGCGTTTATCGCCGGTGAAAAAGAAGTCATGGACTTTATGAAATACAATATGCGTTCGCAAGTATTTGCCAAGTCATTGCAAATGGTATTGGTTAAAGGTGCTTTGAAAAGATTAGACATGTTGCGTACCATGCCTGAGTTAAAAACCAAGCTTTGGGAAAACGTAAATGCGCTTCAATCGGGTTTAAAAGAACGCGGGTTTGATATTGGTACTACACAGAGTTGTGTCACGCCAGTATATTTAAAAGGTAGTGTTTTAGAAGCTATGGTATTGGTAAGAGATCTTCGTGAAAATTACAGTATATTCTGTTCTATCGTGGTTTATCCAGTGATTCCAAAAGGATTGATTTTATTGCGCCTTATTCCAACGTCTTCACACACACTTGAGGATGTAAGTGAAACTCTGGAAGCATTTTCTTCGATTCGTGAAAAACTAACTTCTGGTGTTTACAAGCGCTTATCTGAAAACCTAGTAGTCACAGCAAACGCCTAGTCTTCGGCATATATGGCCACAACAGGGCTGCCATCCAACGAAATAAAACCTCTAAACATTCCAGGTGTATTAAAAGGCATGACTACATGGCCTTGGCTATCTAGCCCAATAACACCTCCAGCACCTCCTTTTTCTTTTAGCTCAGCAATAACTTCTGTTGCTGCCTTATGGATAGCATGGCCTGCATATTTTATGCGCGCCGCTATGTCGTGCGCCACTACATTTCGAATGAAAAATTCACCATGCCCCGTAGCCGAAATGCCACAAACGCCGTTTTCTGCATAGGTGCCTGCACCAATAACAGGAACGTCACCAATGCGGCCATAGCGTTTATTGGTCATACCACCTGTTGATGTTCCAGCAGCTAAATTCCCATTTACGTCTAGTGCTACAGCTCCTACCGTGCCTAATTTTTCTTGAGCTGGCATAGTAGTCGAAAACTTAACCTCTTGAAGCCTGTCGTAGTTTTTTTGGGTAAAAAAGTAAGACGGATCCACTTGTTTGAGGCCTTGTTCTATAGCAAATTCTTCTGCGCCAGGGCCACTCAAAAATACATGAACTGAATGGTCTAGCACTGCACGTGCAACTTGAATGGGGTTTTTTATTGTAGTTATTCCACTTGCTGCACCTGAACCTCCAGAAACACCGTCCATGATGGCACTATCCATTTCATTGGTTTCATTATAGGTAAATACCGCGCCTTTCCCTGCATTGAATAGTGGTGAGTCTTCAAGGTGCTCAATAGTCAGCTGTACGGCATCTAAGCTGCTTCCTCCTTCTTTGATAATCTCCCTTCCTTTGATTAATGCATCACCAAGTGTTTTGATATACGCCTGTTCCATACTATCAGAGACGCTTTCTTTGGAAATCCAACCTGCACCGCCGTGTATAACCAGTACAGCTTTAGGTGTTTCAGGTTTTGGGTTGGTGCAGCTCGAGGCAATTAGGAATAAAGTGAACAACGATATTGAACGAAGTATCATGACGATTAATTTTCACTAAAATAGCAAAAATCAGCCTGATAATTGAATTGTTAGAAGTAGTATGCTAATGATCATGCCAAATATGAAATACTTTTCTCACGTGTATCTGTGCTAAAATTGCACCTATATAAGAGGTTTTAGCTGCAACACAGCAGAGCAGTTGTATCATATCCCAAAGGTCAGGAATTCCTTGCAGCATATAGTAGACAGCAACGGAGCCTATGCAGGCTTGAATGATGATGGTTAACGGGGTGAGTTGGAAGCAACTTCAACAAAATAACTTTAGGCATTGTTAGGCATATCTGTCAGATATAGGCATTATAGAATTACGCATTTTTTCGGAAAAATGGAGAAAGAGTTAAAAACCATCAATTTTTTCTATTTTTGTAAAAATTTTTGGATGAGCCAAAAGCAACTACTTAGTTCCGAAGACCTGCGCATCATCCTTTTTCGTCTAGCTTGTCAACTTAAAGAAACCCACGGAGACTTCTGCAAAACAGTCCTTGTTGGGTTGCAGCCTCGCGGAGTTCGATTGGCAGAGCGACTGTTGCATATATTACAACATCACTACAAGGTTGGTGATGTAAAGCTTAGCCAGCTTGATATTACTTTTTTCAGGGATGATTTTAGAAGAAGTGACAAGGTATTAAACGCCAATGTTAACGATATGGAAGTTGGTGTTGAGAACAAGCGCATTGTGCTAATCGATGACGTTTTGTACACAGGTCGAAGTATTCGTGCTGCACTGACAGCCATTGACTCTTATGGCCGCCCAGAAGAAGTGCAACTCCTAACCTTGATTGATCGTAGATTTTCAAGACATCTGCCCATACAACCTGATTTTTGTGGCCGACAAGTTGATGCAATTCAAAACGAGCGTGTTGTGGTATGTTGGCAAGAAGAAGATGATGAGGATGCAGTATATCTGGTAAAAAAATAATATGAGCGAATTAAGCGTAAAACATTTATTGGGCATCAAATATTTAACAGAAGCAGATATCCAGCTTATTTTTAATACAGCAACCCAATTTAAAGAAGTGATCAACCGCCCTATCAAAAAAGTTCCTTCATTACGCGACATTACCATAGCTAATCTCTTCTTTGAAAATAGTACACGCACCAAGTTATCATTTGAACTGGCACAGAAAAGATTATCTGCAGATGTGATAAACTTTGCATCTTCCATGTCGTCTCTCAAAAAAGGCGAGACCTTAATCGACACTGTAAACAATATTTTGTCCATGAAGGTAGACATGGTAGTGATGCGTCACTCCAGTCCAGGTGCTGCCAGCTTTCTGTCAAAACACATTGATGCAACCATCATCAATGCTGGTGATGGGTCACACGAACACCCCACTCAGGCATTGCTCGATACGTTTTCTATCAATGAATGCCTTGGCGATGTTGCAGGAAAAAAAGTAGTTATCATAGGCGATATTCTTCATTCAAGAGTAGCCTTATCCAATATTTTTGCATTGCAAAAATTAGGTGCTGAGGTATGCGTTTGCGGTCCAAAAACATTGATACCCAAGCATATCCCTAGCTTGGGTGTTCATGTAGAAACGGATGTAAAAAAAGCCTTAAAGTGGTGTGATGTAGCCAATGTTTTAAGGGTGCAATTTGAGCGTATGTCTGCAAGTTACTTCCCTTCCAACAGAGAATACGCTGCTTATTATGGCATTACCAAACCCATGCTCGATGCAATAGATAAAGAAATTGTGATTATGCATCCGGGGCCAATCAACAGAGGAGTCGAATTATCAAGCGCGGTAGTCGACTCAAATCAAGCAATTATTTTGAATCAAGTGGAAAATGGTGTGGCAATTCGAATGGCTGTTTTATATTTGCTAGCCGCAAAGAATTAATCATGAAAGTCAGTCAACATATTAACACTACTGTTTTTACTTGGGATTGCTCAGACCCAGTGGGCATTGATTTTAGAAACCTGATCAAGGGACACTACAAAAACCTGCACCAGCAAAATATCGTTATTGATTTATCAGCTATTGAAGGCTTAAAAACAAAAGACGTTTTAGAATTTTCTGAGCTCAATGCGTACAACAAAGAAAATGTATTGAAATCATTTGTTGCTGTGGTTGGTACGATGTCTATAGCTGAAATCCCCGATGAGATATCTACGGCACCAACGTTACAAGAGGCGCTTGATATTGTTGATATGGAAGAAATTGAACGCGATTTAGGGTATTGATGAAGCTAACCATATTGGGTTGCCACTCTGCTACCCCACACGAGAACAAAAATCCCACTGCCCAACTATTAGAAATTAAGGGGCATCGCTTCTTGATTGACTGTGGCGAGGGCACACAAGTGCAATTGCGCAAAGCCAAGGTTTCTTTTGTTCATATCAAGCATATATTTATTTCTCACTTGCACGGAGATCATTTTTATGGTTTACCCGGTTTGGTGTCTTCATGCCGTTTGTTGGGTCGCGAGGCACCATTACATATCTATGGACCCAAAGGCATTAAGGAAGCTTTGCTTTTATTGTTGAAGTTGTCCAAGTCTAATATGAATTTTCCCATTCATTTTCACGAATTAGCCTCAAATCAATCTGAGTGTATTTATGGAGACAACCATGTAATAGTTCGCACCATACCATTGAAACACCGCGTTTACACCAACGGTTTTTTGTTTGAAGAAAAAATAGGGCTTAGAAAAATTGATGCAGATGCTGCCCAAGCAGTGGGTATTGATAAAAGCCAATATCGTTTATTGCAACAGGGTCAAGATGTAGAAAGTAATGATGGGCATATTATTGAAAATGCAAAGGTTACTTTTGCGCCTCGTCCAGTCATGAAATACGCTTATTGCAGTGATACGGCTTACCATGTTCCTGTAATTGACATCATTCACAAAGCGGATTGGTTGTATCACGAAGCTACTTTTCTAAATCAACATGCAGAACTGGCGGAACAAACCAAGCACAGCACTGCGCAACAAGCAGCTGAGATTGCCAAAAAAGCCGATGTGGGCCGCTTGATTTTAGGTCATTACTCATCAAGATATAAGGACTTAGGTTTATTTGTTGATGAGGCAAAAGCTGTATTTCCAAACGTGATTTTAGCTTCAGATGGCGCTGTGATTTCCTAACGCATTTTTGTACATTTATAAAATGGAAAGAGACTTTGGACAACTTCGTAAAAATTATGAAGCTAACGTACTGGACGAGGCACAACTTCCCAATTCCCCTGCTGATCTATTCAACCAATGGTTCGATGAGGTAACTCAAAGTGGAGGTGTTGAGGAAGCAAACGCCATGACACTGAGTACAATCAATGGAAGCGGGACAATTAAGGGCCGCATCGTCTTGCTCAAAGAGTTGTCTGCGGATGGATTTATCTTTTATACCAATTACAACAGCGATAAAAGCAAGGCCCTTTTTGCCAATCCCAAAGTTAGCTTATCTTTTTTTTGGCCAAATTTAGAACGACAAGTCATCATATCTGGAACAGCACGGAAAGTAGCTTCCGAAGTATCAGATACTTATTTTGCTTCAAGACCAAGAGGTAGCCAAATTGGGGCTCATGTATCCCCACAAAGTGATGTTATTGCTTCAAGAGAAGTTCTTGAAGCCCGACAAGAAGCATTTAAGAAACAATTTGAAGGCATAGACATTCCACGTCCCTCACACTGGGGTGGAATTGCAGTTACCCCTTTTGAGATGGAGTTTTGGCAGGGTAGACCCAATCGTTTACACGACCGTGTTGTGTATTTAAAAAGTGCTGATATGTGGTCAAAACAACGCAAAGCACCTTAAGCGCATTAACGCCCCACAATTAGTTAAAAATGAAAACATGGATCATGATGCGTCATGGAAATTCTTCTTGGAAGCTAAATGTTTCCGATAGAGATCGACCGCTAAATAAGCGTGGCATTGATGATGCTCGCAAAATGGGTGCTTTTTTGCAAAATCAAGGATATGCTGTTGATGCTGTTTTTTCAAGTCCTGCAATCCGTGCAGCGCACACGGCTTTAATTGTTTCCCGAGAAATGAATGTGCCCATGTATAAGATTTCTTTTAGTGAATCGCTATATGATTTTTCTGGGGAAGATGTATTGGAGTTTATTCGATATCTTGATAATACTTTGTATACGGTCGTGACTTTTGGTCATAATAATGCCTGTAATTCTTTGGCCTATTCATTAGCAGATTTTACTGGGGATAATATTCCGACAGCTGCTGCTGTCCTTTTTCGCTTTGACGTATCTTTGTGGTCAGAGATTACTAAAGCAAATGCCGAATATTTTTTTCCAAAAACAATAGACAACCCGTGACACTTCCATTCGTAAATCGAGAATTGAGCTGGTTAGACTTTAACGGACGTGTTTTGCAAGAGGCGCAAGACGAAAGTGTTCCGTTGATTGAACGGGTTCGTTTTATAGGAATTTTTTCAAATAATCTGGATGAGTTTTTTAAAGTGCGCTACGCAACGGTAAAACGTATTGCCCAGATGGAAGCAGCTTCTAACTCGGCTGAGGCTGCGAATGCGGAAGCGTTGCTACAAGATATTACCCAAAAGACAATTGCACTTCAAGACGAAAGCTTTCAAACCATACAGCAGCTAACGGCTGCTTTAGCAGAGGAGAACATCTTTATTTTAGACGAGTCAGCTCTCAATGAAGAACAAGTTGAATTTGTACATGCTTTTTTTACTCAAAAAGTAAGTCCGTCTTTGCTCACCATACTTATAAATGACAACAGCATGTTGCCTAGTAATAGGGGAAACAACGCCTTTTTAGTCGCTCGCATCGAGCAAAAAGGTGGTAGTTCACGTTTTGCACTGATTCAAATGCCAACAGACCTTGAGCGCTTTGTTGTATTGCCTGCTTGTGACGGAAAGCAGTATGTGATGTTGTTAGACGATCTTATACGTCACCAAATGCAGCACATTTTTCAAATACTATCTCCTGCTAATGTTAAGGCGCACATGGTTAAGTTTACACGTGATGCAGAGCTTGATTTTGATGACGATATTAATATGAGCTATGTTGAAAAAGTAGCTTCAAGTGTCCGCGACAGGGTTGAGGGAGACCCTGTTCGTTTTGTTTACGACAAAAATATTGACGATAATACCCTAGAAATTTTATTGGAAAAATTTCAAATTGGTTCAAGAGACAGTGTAATTCCTGGCGGTCGCTATCATAACAGGAGAGACTATATCAAGTTCCCTAGTTTGGGACGCAATGATTTGTTATACGACAAAAAACCGCCATTGCCTATTGCAGGCTTTTCTCTAAAAAAAAGTATTTTATCGCAAATAAGTCAGCGCGACTTTTTGCAGTTCGCACCCTATCACAGCTTTGCATATGTTGTTGATTTTTTAAGAGAGGCTTCGCTCGATCCAAAAGTTAAGAGCATTTTCATTACCATTTACCGTTTGTCAAGTGAGTCACATGTAGCAAATGCGCTTGTTCAGGCAGCACGGAATGGCAAGCAAGTAACCGTTCAAATTGAATTACAAGCACGTTTTGATGAGGCTGCCAATATTCGCTATGCTGAGATGCTTAAAAATGAAGGCGTACGTCTGATTTTTGGTATACCGAGTCTAAAGGTGCATTCCAAGACTTGTTTAATTCAACGCCTTGAAAGGGATAAGCTTAAGCGCTATGGTTTTATAAGCACAGGAAATTTTAACGAGTCCACCGCCCGTAACTATACCGATTACACGCTTTTTACTGCCAATCAGCAAATTTTAAAAGAAGTCAATAAAGTATTTACGTTTTTAGAAAAAAGCTATAAAACGCCCATCCACAAACACCTGTTGATTTCTCCATTCTCTACTTCAACAGGTCTTAAAGAACGTATTGCCCGAGAAATGGCATTGGCACAAGCGGGTAAGAACGCACTGATACGCATTAAAATTAATAATATCACCAACTACGATATGGTTGCTGCACTCTACGAAGCCAGTCAGGCGGGCGTTCAAATACGAATGATTGTCCGTGGTATCTGTTGTTTAGTGCCCGGCGTCCCTGGTGTCAGCGAAAATATTGAAGTCATCAGTGTAGTTGATCGGTATTTGGAGCATCCGCGAATGGTAATTTTTGAAAACAGTGGTGACAGAGAAATACTTATTTCTTCTGCCGACTGGATGACCCGTAACTTGGACAACCGCGTTGAAGTGACCTGTCCTATTTACGATAAAGACGTGCAGCAAGAGCTTGTTGATACTTTTGAGTTGAGTTGGAATGACAATGTAAAGGCACGTTGGGTAAATGATGGCGCTAAACCTGTTTACCGCAATAATGGTGCTGCTCCGCTACGCTCACAAGAGGCGACCTATTCATATTATCAAAATAAACTAAACACCCCTTGAGAATATCTAAATATGCTGCAATTGATATCGGCTCAAACGCGGTGCGTTTGCTGGTCAGTAACGTTATTGAGCGTAAGAACAAACCAACGCTTTTTACTAAAAATACCATGGTTCGTGTACCCATTCGCCTGGGTCAGGACACCTTTACGCATGGTTCCATTGGAATGCCCAATCAACAGCGTATGATTAACGCCATGTTTTCTTTTAAGAAGCTAATGGGTGTTCACGGAGTATCACATTATATGGCTTGTGCAACCTCAGCACTTAGAGAAGCTAAAAATGGTTTGCAACTGGCGAAACGTATTTTAAAAGAAACCGAAGTGTCAGTTGAAATCATTGATGGAAAGCGCGAAGCAGAAATCATTGCGATGACGGATTTATACGATGTTATGAAACCGCATAAATCCTACCTGCTTGTCGACGTAGGAGGAGGAAGTACCGAACTGACAGTAATTGATCGCGATAAAACCATTGCATCAAAGTCTTTTAAAATTGGTACAGTTCGTTTGCTTAACAAAATGGTAACGGATAAAGAATTATCATCCTTCCAAAAGTGGATTGAAAAACACACCCATAAACTCGAACGTCTTTCTGTAGTGGGTTCTGGCGGTACCATCAATAAGGTTTTTAAGCTGTCGGGTGTGCGTATGGGAAAACCAATTTCCTACATACTGCTTTCAGAGTATTATGAGTATTTAAAACAACTTACACAAAAGGAGTTAATTATTGATCTGAGGTTAAATCAAGATCGAGCAGACGTAATCGTACTTGCAGTTCATATCTATCTTTTGGCTATGAAGCAGTCGGGCGCCAACAAGATTTATGTTCCCAAAGTTGGTTTGGCAGACGGAATGGTTAAGCTTTTATACAAAGAGTTGCACTAGCAAGTACCTATTCATCAAAACTCTAAGTTAAATTTTTTCGTGAATAGTTTTAACGCTGGATTTTTTTCAGAAAGCGCTTTATACTTTTCTTCATTGGTGTAGATAAATTTCTTTTCTTCTTTCACTTCCAAATGTATATTAAGATTAAGTGCATCATTAGAAAGCTGATCGCGCAAATACGCAATCAACTCATTGCTGTTTTTTTCAAGCTCAACCCGGTTGGTGTCGTTTGGAACGGCATAATGAATTTCAACTTTATTTTTCAACCTGGGTACGTCAAGTTGCAACAGAGCCACCATATTCTTTTCGCCATTAACGGCAATAATATCACTGAATTTTTTCCAGTGCTCCTCAATGCTTTGTTGGTTTACTTCATTGTCTCTTATTTCTTTGTCGTCAGTTGAAGAAACGACCTTGTTCTTATGTTCTTTTTGCACTTTTAGACTGGACAAGGATAGGCCTGAAACCCCTTGTGAGGATAGGTCTAACTGGATGGTTTCCTCATTTTCTGGTATTTCAATAGCTTTTTCTGCCAATTGGTTTTGATCATTAACCGTTTCGGCAGGTGTGTCTAACGCTTGTTTGGGTTCAATTACGGTTTTTGTTGCGGTTGCCAAAACGGGTTCGGCTATCTTTTCAGAAGTTGTTGAAGTATCTGCTGTCTCTTTTATGGGTGCTGCTTTTGGCGCAACACTTCCATCAAAGGGTTTTATGTACGGGTTACTGTTTTTTTTTTCTTCGTTGAACGAAGCCACTTGCATCAAGCATAACTCTACTTGCAAATGGGGATGTAGGCTGTTTTTGTATTGAAGGGCGTATTTATTGGTCAAATCAAGAGCATCCAGTAAAAAGGTTTTCGGAATGCTTTTCGCTTGTGCCATAAACGCAGCTTCCGTCCCTGAATCTACTTCTAATAATTGTGTTGTGCCTTCGTTTTGACACATCATCAAATCCCTAAAGTGCTTGGATAAGCCGTTGATAAAATGATATCCGTCAAAGCCTAGGTCTAACAACTCGTTGAATCTTAAGATACTATTGTGCAAATCGCCCTTATGCAACAGTTCTGTAATGCCTAAATAGGTGTCATAGTCCAATATATTTAAGTTCAGCGAAACGTGCTTGGCGGTAACCTTTTCGCCAGCATAACTTATCATCCTGTCAAATATGGATAGCGCATCTCGCATGGCACCGTCTGCTTTCTGGGCAATGAGGTGTAAGGCTTGGTCTTCAGCATCTACGCCTTCACGTTCTGCGATCACTTTTAAATAATCTTGTGCATCTTTTCGACTGATACGTTTAAAATCAAAAATTTGGCATCTCGA
>MDTG01349445.1_pt1 | contig 11503 bp, 7 predicted proteins | sample 811421 | NCBI WGS metagenome assembly MDTG01 (sample SAMN05326645, study PRJNA326480) | marine metagenome | isolation source: seawater | place: Pacific Ocean: South East | collected 2011
CATAGGTTTTCTTGTAATGCCTCAAGTGTCACTCATAATGACGTTGAAACAAGATTTGAGGAACCGGCTGGACAAGGTGGTGGCGGGAGCACTGCTTTTACTCATGTTATAAATTCTGGAAGCGCAGGAGGCGCAGCCATAGCTATAGCGCAAAAATCTTATTACGGTGGAAGTATGTCAACTTCTCATCCAAATTATGTTGGAGTTCCCATTTCTACAAGTCCATCAACATCCAGTTATACAAGATATGAACACGGAGATATTTATAATTCTGGAAGCGTTTCGTTGAGTGACGTCTTTGTAAGGCATATGTCTACTGGTTCTGATATAACAGTGTCTACTGGTTATGATGGCTCTGGAACAGGTTATTCGTATTCTCACTGTTATTTAACAATGTCATAGGTGAACCATGCCATTAGTGCCCTTAGATTTACCCGCTGGATTTTACAGAAATGGAACTGACCTTGAGGGGTCTAACAGGTGGCGTGATGGGTCACTTGTAAGATGGATGGATGGCTCTTTAAGACCTGTTGGCGGTTGGTCTGTAAGAAAAGAAGGTTTTACTACAAATCCAGTTAGAGGCATGCACACATGGCAAAGCAATAACGGAACAGCTTGGGTTGCGGGTGGTTCATACAATGAAATTGTTGTTATGACCGGTGCGGGTGTTTTGACTGACATAACCCCTGATGATTTGTCACCAGGTCGGGAAAGCTCTGCAGTAAGTACGGGTTACGGTTTTGGTTATTATGGAACTGGAATTTATGGCCAGCCACGCCCGGTAACAAGTGATAGCGTGCCACAAGAGGCGTCGGTTTGGATGCTAGATAATTGGGGTCAAAATTTGGTTGCTTTGCACTCAGATGATGGCAGAATATTTGAATGGGCACTTTCAACAGCAGCCGGTTCTGAATTAGTTGCAACAGGTGATTTTGCTACCGACACAAATTGGACCAAAGGCGTTAATTGGTCTATTGCAAATAATTATGCTTCATATGCTCAATTGAAGAAAACTTTTGACGCAAACGATTCAACAAATACTAATATAGGCACCGATACTATTACAATAACAGCGCATGGGTTTAGCACTGGTGATGAGGTAACCTATACGGTGCCAGCTTCCCCGGCAACAGCGCTAGGGGGGTTAACTACTGCTACTAACTATTTTATTGTAGGTGCCACAACAAACACAATACAGCTTGCGGCTACTTCAGGCGGGGCGGCTATAGATTTAACACGTAAGGATTTAATATTTGATGGTGATGATGCGGCTGTAGTGAACGTTAGTACAGACAAGATTGTTGCGACAAACACATTTACAACAGGCGAATATGTAACTTACAGCAATGGCGGCGGGGTAGATATTGGCGGTCTTACTAATAATGCAAAATATTATATTGTTGGGGCAACTTCATCTGAGTTTCAATTAGCGCTCACATCTGGTGGTTCTGCTATTGATTTAACTGCTGATTTTAATGTTTCTTTTGATCCAAACGCAGTCACCACAAGCGCGACTTCAATCACGGTAACGGTTGTTAATGTGGGTGGTGTAAATAAATTCCATTTTGGAGGCGTAACAGCTCCAACTTTAACTTTAATTAGAGGTACAACTTATACTTTTGATTTGTCTGATGCTAGCAATAGCGGACATCCGTTAGTTTTTACTAATGGAGGGGCAAGTTATTCAAGTGGGGTGACTACAACAGGAACAGCGGGGCAAGCGGGAGCAAGTGTTACTTTTGCTGTTCCTTCTAATGCCCCTGCTAGTGGATTAGCATACGTTTGTTCAGTGCATGGGGCAACTATGGGTAATACTATTGCTACTGTTCCTACAGACACACCAATAGATTATTCAACAGAAACAATAACTATTATTGGCCACGGTTTATCAAATGACGACGAAGTAACGTATTCAAATGGCGGTGGTACAAACATAGGCGGCTTAACTACTGGAACTAATTATTTTGTGATTTCTGCTACTACAGATACATTTAAATTAGCTGCAACATCTGGTGGTAGCGCAATTAATTTAACTGCGCCAGGCGGTTCCCTAGGAACAAATCATTCTTTTGATTTAGATATAGGCTCTACACACTCTTTTACTGTAGATCATGGCAACAATCATGAACTAGCTCGTGTTAATTTTGGCAACTTAGATCAAACTGTAAGCGGTTTAGTTGCTACACCCGACGCTCAAGATAGCTATGATTTAACAGTTACTTTGATTGACCGGGATGATGATAGCAATGCAAGCACATTGCCAAACGCAAGTGTGAAAGTGACAGGAACAACAAGCACAACTGTTTTAGTAAATCAAACTTTAGTTGTTGGCTCTAATACAATTAGATTTGGTTCAGATGATACAGCGGTAAAGATAGAAATTATACCCGGCGCTTATAATACACCTAATTTTGACATTGATAATGTAAGTTTAAAAAAGAAAACAGTAATAGAGCCAATTGCAAACGCACCAGTAAATAACAAAGCGTTAGTTGTCACTGAAGAAAGATTTATATTTGCGCTAGGTTCTGGCGGTAATTCAAGGAAAATTTCTTGGTGTGACAAAGAGGATAACACTGTTTGGACTGCAGCAAGCACAAATGAAGCTGGTGACATAGAGCTAGCTACAGCAGGGCAAATAATGTGCGGTCTAAGGACTAGAGCTGGAACGTTAATAATAACAGATACCGATAGCCACCTTGCTCAGTACATTGGCCCGCCATATGTTTATTCCGTAAATAGATTGGCTACTAATTCCGGCGCTATATCTCGTTTAAGTGCGGTTAGTGTTGATCAAGGTGCTTACTGGTTTGGGCAGGAAAATTTTTACTTCTTTGATGGCAACAGTGTTCAAACATTAGAATGTGATGTTCATGATTATGTTTTTGGTGATTTTAATACAGCTCAGCAATCAAAAGTTTGGGGCATGGCAAATTTCAATAACGAAATTTGGTGGTTTTATTGCTCAGAAGATAGCACTGAAATTGACAGATATGTTGCTTATGATTACCAAGAGGGCCATTGGCTAATAGGTAATTTGTCACGCACTTCAGGCGCAAGCCGTGGAGTTTTTGCTTATCCGTTTATGACCGGTGAATATGTTAAGACTGTTACTTTGAATGTAACTGTTCAAAATGACAGTGGAAACAAATTTTATATTTCTACTTATTCAGGTTCAGCCCCAACTATTACATTAGTTAAAGGTAATACTTACCAATTTTCCCAAGCTGATGCTTCAAATTCATCACACCCCATAAGGTTTTCTGCAATACCAAATGGCACACATGGCGGGGGTGTAGAATATACAGAGGGAGTTAGTTATGTAGGAACGCCTGGAACAAGTGGAAGCTATACGGAAATTGTTGTTGGGGCTAATACTCCTACCCTATATTTTTATTGTTCAAATCATTCTAATATGGGTGGAACTGTTGAAATAGCAAGCCAAGTTTCAGTGTATAATCATGAAGTTGGGGTTAACTATGAAGGTGGTTCTGTATTTTGTGAAACTGGCCCTATGTCAATTGGTAGTGGTGAAAAATTAGCTAAAGTTAAATCAGTGATCCCAGATGAAAAAACAGCCGGTGATGTAGACCTTAGATTTAAGACGCGGTTTTATCCTAATGGATCAGAAACAACGCATGGCCCTTATAACCCGGCAAACCCTACTTCTGTCCGTTTTACTGGTAGACAAGTTAGAATGAGAGTTGATGCGGACCAATCTACAGATTGGCGTGTTGGAATTATGCGTCTTGATGCTGTTACAGGAGGCAAAAGATAAATGCCAGTTACCCCACCAGTATTAGGCCCAGATGTAAGGCAATGGGGTCGACAGCTTAATCTATTTTTATCAAGAAATCTTGGAAAATTGTTTTTTAAATCATCTGGCGATGTGCCATCTGAAAATGGTATTTTTTTATGGGATGATGAGAAAAATTATCCTGTTGTGAGTGCTCAAGATGCTTTTCGGCAAGTTGCTATGAAACAGGCCACACCAGCAAGTAGTGTCGGTGCAGTGGGTAATGTAACTGGCATGGTTAGCTGGGATACTAACTATTTTTACGTTTGTGTAGCTGATTATGATGGAACAAGTGCAATATGGAAAAGAATAACTTTAACGAGCTATTAGGCACCCAAGAATTTATGAGGTGCAAAAAGTATATTGAGGCTGCCTTAAAATATACTGGTGGCACACATGATCTAATAGATATTTATGAGGGTTTATATAAAGGTACTATGCAATTATGGCCTATGGAAAATAGTTGTTTGGTTACAGAAATAATAACCTACCCGCGCAAAAAAGTTTTAAATGTGTTTCTTGGTGGTGGTGATCTCACGGAAATTCTGGAAATGCATGAGAGTGTGATAAGTTGGGCGCAAGAACAAGGTTGTGAAGCGTTGAACATGACGGGCAGATTTGGCTGGAAAAAGCCGTTAGCAAAATACGGTTGGAAGCCGTTGCATAGCTCTTACGTTAAGGAGATTAATTAATATGGGTAAAGGTGGGAAAAGCGTAGAAACAACTATTCCAAGTTGGTTAGAAAATGCAGCTATACGCAATTTAAATCAAGCTGACCGGGTTAGTAGGATGGGATCTGTACCATTAAGCTATGGACCTACTGTAGCGGCTTTCACGCCAATGCAGACAAGCAGTTTCACAAACACGGCTGATATGGCTAACGCTTTTGGTTTGAGCGCTCCAACAGGTGTTGATGTAACTGGTGGTATGGCTGAGCCTACTACTTACGCTAATGGTGTTCGAGCTTACTCAGCGTTACCTTTATATAATCAAACAATGAATGAATTTAGATTAGATAGGCCAGCTCAAGCTAGTTACATAGATAGCTTTTTTATAAATCCTTACAGCGGTTCAGCCGGTTCTAATATGGCTAATGTAAGCAATATTGGCTATACACCACCTGTTAACAATATGGCCCCGCGTGCAATGGTAGGTAGTCGTCGTGATGACCCTGGGGGCGGTGATCAATCTATTGGGTTTGGTGACCCATATGTTCCAAGCCCTGTAATGGTTGGAGATAAAGTATATGACGGAAACCGGCGTGCTACTGATTATATTGCTGGGGAAGAAACGCCCGGTCATTTAGATTTAATTAAAGGTGATTTATCTAATATTGGCACTTCAATGATGTATGGCTCAAAAGGATTTGGCCGGGGTGATACAAGCTATGATGTTGGTGGGGTAAACAACCCATTTAACAACCCTACCCTTAATGATATTTTAGAAAATGAACCCGCTGGATACACTTATGACCCAGATACGGGCAAATTTAACAAAGTTGGCTTTGAAAATACTGATACAAAACCAGAAACAAGCATAAGGCCAATGGTTAGAGGCACACCATCTGATCAATTATCAGAACCGTCACAAAGCAGTAATGAATGTGTTATTGCTACTCACGCGGTTAAGTCTGGTGCATACAACTACAAGACACTAAGACAAGCCGAGGTTTGGTGCATGAGAAAGCTCCATAACCGTTGGTGGGGTGAGACTATACGGCGTGGATATAGGCACTTAGGGCGTAATAAAATAGCTCAAGGCAAAGCTCGCGAACATTATGATGAATTTCAGCGTTACATAGATTTCGCTACAGGCAAGAAACGCACTGTTAGAGGTGCATTAACTTTTACACTAAGAAGCGTGCAATTCTTTTGTGTAGGTATAATGAAAAGGAGCGCTTAGATGGCTGGTCAAGGTGGCAAGGGTGGTGGACAACCCCAACAACCATTTAATGTAAACACTGCTGCAGCAACAGGATTGAATAACGCTTTAGGGGCGACAACAGGCCTATTAGGTGGCCCATTACAGGTTGGAGCTTTTAACAATCCTTACCAAGATGAAGTTGTTGACACTATCCAAGATGATATTGAGAGACAACGGCAAATAGCCATGAATACTATAGGAGCACAAGCCCAAGCAGCCGGGGCTTTTGGTGGTAGTAGACAAGGTGTATTAGAGGGCACAACTAATGCTGAGTTTGGCCGCATGGCCGCAAATGCAATAGCTCCAATTAGAATGCGTGGTTATAATACTGCAGTTAGTAACGCTATGACTGATAGGAACCAGCGTTTGGGTGCGGCTAGACAGCTTGGATCATTAGCAAATCAAGCGTTTACAACCGGTAGAGCTATTAACCAAGATCTAATGACACAAGGCCTATTGCAGCAAGCATTACAGCAACAGCTAATTGATAATAGTAGGCGTGATTTTGCAAATTATGCGGCATCACCGGCTGATAGTTTAACCATGCCTTTAGCAGCTCTTGGAGTTGTTCCAAAGCCACAAAGCACAATGACTACAGACAACCCAGGTATATTAGGAACTCTTGGAGCTATTAAATATGCCTTCCCGGGTATGGGTATTTTTGGCGTATGAACCTTAATGCACGAGACATACTAGCAAAAACATTAGAAGCCGAGGCAGGAGACCAAGGCGCTATTGGTATGCTTTCAGTAGGCTCAGTTATTATGAACAGAATGATGAACCCTAGTTATGCAAATAATTTGCATGATGTAATATTACAGCCGGGTCAGTTTTCAGTTTGGAATAAAACAACGGGTTTTGCTGGTGGTAAGCAAGGTGTTGACGTTGCTAACATGCAAGCAAGTGAAACAGCCTATGCTATAACTGACCAACTCTTAGATCAGAATTATAATGACCCTACTAATGGCGCTACTCACTTTTATAACCCTAATATTTCAAATCCAGATTGGGGGGAAAAAGCGGGTGGCAATTGGACTGCTATAGGGGATCATATTTTTGGAAAACCTCAAAATAAAGGGAAAAAATCGATGGTTGCGCCCCTCAATGCTGTAACACTTCTACAGCCAAAACTAACAAATAATGCTGTAAATAATAGTGTGCTTGGTGTGCCACCAGGACCAGAAAATACTAGCAATAACAGAGGTTTATTTGGTTTAATAGGCAACGCTGTCGGTGGTGGTTTTGATAAGGTAAAGCAAGCTGTAACTGGTGAGGATGCTGAAGCTAGTGACCGTTTAGCTTTGGCTCTAATGAGTTTAAGCGGCAATCCTGATGCTATGCGGCCTTTGATGGAAATGGCAGCTCAAGACATACAAGATAATAAAGATCAAAAAAAACTAGATAAACAAAAAAACGCTACAGTAGAATTTTTAACAGCAAGAGCTAACGCCGGTGATGCTAAAGCTCAGCGTGTTTTATCAATGGTTCCTGTTATTGGTGCTAGTGGTGCTATGACAGAATACTTAGATAAAACTGGTTCTAGCACTGGCAACAAAACTGAAGCTGATACAATTTTGTATCCTAATGGTTTTAGGGAGCAACAGTTTCAAGATGGATCGATAAAGTATTTTTTAAACAATACTGAAATTACAGATGCGGCTAAAATAAGTGAATTACGCAATGAAGGGCAAGAGCTAGAGTTAGACCTTGCTAGGAGAGAAGAGCTAGAAAAAGGTACGGGGCAGACGCAAGCTAATCTATTAGAACAAACAATGACTGGTTTGACAAACGTAAACTCTATGCTGAAAACTTTTGGAAATGCGAAAGAAACTCTTAGGGAAGCAATTAGTACCGGTCAAAATGTTACAGGTTTTATAACGCAATTTTTTCCTAACGTTTCATTAGAAGCTCAAGAGCTTCAATTTGCCCGAACAAGTTTAGGTTTAGATGTTGTTGGTTCTGTAACATTTGGCGCACTTTCTAAAGGCGAGCTTGATTTAGCATTGTCAAAAGAAATGCCCTTAAATTTACCTGAGGCAGAGTTATTAGAGTATATTGAGCGTAGAGAAAGCGCTTTAAGAAAGTATCAATTTGAATTAAGAAAAGCGGCTACCTTTTTGTCGAAGTCAGGTAATACTGTTGAAGATTATCTTAAGATACTAGAGCAACAAACCCCAGTTAACGATTACGCTGAAACAGATAGTGCTGGAAATCTTATAACCTCTGATGACGACTTAGAAAGACTGTATAGAGAGGTTAAGTCAGGAACCTCGATGCTTGTGCCAGAAAAACGGCAAATGATTATAGATGAAGTTAAACGGAGGGCTGGGCTATGAGCAAAGAGCGTTTTAAAAATTTATTAAACGAAACTAATGAACCTGTAGCCCCGCCAAAAAAATCAAAAGCAAAAGCCCGGTTAAGAAGTTTGTTGCAAGGTTTAAGCTTAGGAACCTCAGATGAAATTGAAGCATTTTTAACCTCTACTTTTACTGATGCAGAATATGAGCAAGTTTTAAATGTAGCCAGAAACTCACTAGCAGACTTTGCTAAGTCAAACCCTTATCAATCTATGGCTATGGAGGGTATAGGTGCAGTTATACCTATGCTATTTACTGGTGGTTTAGGCGCTGTTGGATCAGGCGCTAGGCTTGCAAATGTAGCTAGAACAGGCGCGGCAACTGGTGGGGCTTATGGTTTTGGTACGGGTGAAGGTGGTTTTGCAGAAAGAGCAAAAAGAGTGCCCGGTGGTGTTGCAATTGGTGCGGCTGGCGCGGTAGTTGGTGATAGAGCTGTAAAGTTTGGCGGTGACGTTCTCAAAGCTTTAGGTAGCCAAGCTAAATTGCTGGTGGGCCGTAGAGGTGAAAACATTGTTAACAATGAAGTGCAGCGGCTTGTTTCTAGGACTGGAAAACCTGAAAGTGAAGTTGTCCAAGATTTGATTGATGGCAAAATATTATCTGAAAATGAAACATTAAACGCTGCAATGAAAGCATTAAGGAGCCAGCCGGGAGGTGAAGACATAACTTTAGCGGCGCAAACTAGGCCCGGTGAAACTAGAAATATTGCCATGCGCCAAGTTGATGAGGCTTTAGGTGGTGACGGTACGAGCGCAACGGTTAGGCGTGATAATAGATTTGATGAAATAAAGGATCAGCAAAGAATAATGTATGAACCTTTTAAGACCCAACAAGCGCCAGATGTTGTTGATGATGCAATGATTAGTGCAGTCAACAGATTGCCCGGAGTTGGAAAGCCTATACAAAAAGTACAATCAGTAAGGGCTGGTGAGATAGACCCTATGACCGGTGAATTATATAAAGATGTAATTACAAAAGTAACTGATGCTGATGAAGCTAAAAAACTTGGCATAGCAAGAGGTGGCTTTGCCTTAAACAAAAAGCCCAGCGTTGAAGAAATAGAAATGGTAAGGCGTGGAGCTGATGCTGTAACTACAAAGGAGTTTACTAAGCCCGGTGGCGGTTTTGTAGGCGCTGAATATGATAGAGTAGCAAAAGAACTACGTGATATAATGGACCAAAACTTGCCAGCCCTAGCGTCAACTAGAGCGCAAGCCGCAGCCATGAATTTAGAAAAAGATGCTTTTAAGTTTGGTGAGGAAGCGCTTACCGGAAAACCCGGCGAAAAAATGATCCAGCTTAATAAATTACTTAAACGCCGAGATGATACTATAGAAGCAATCAAAAACAAAAATATACAAGGTGATGAACTCGATTCAGCTCTAGCCGGGGCTGACGCTGAGCTTAACGCTTACAGAACAGGCTTTTTAATGACCCTGCAAAATAAGTTTGTAGGAAAGCAAAAAGCTTCAATGATGAAAGATTTAGGTGATATTGATAGTCATACAGCGCAAGTCTTAGATAAAATACTGCCTGAAGAAACTGTTGAAAGCGTATTTAAAAAGCTTGAGGTAGCTAACGAGGCTAAAAAAGCTAGTGATAGAATACTTAGAGGCTCCCCTACTACTGAGGGTATTAATGAAACTAAACTGTCTGGTAGTGATGGTTTACTATCTAGGGCCGCTATGACTGCCATGAACCCGCTTAATAACCCTGGTATGCTTATAGGTCAGGTTGGGAGCGCATTAGCTAACAAATTTGGCCGTGGGCTTACTGAGGCAGAAAACAGGCAACTTGCAAAAATCTTAACAACTACTGACCCAGCTATATTGCAAAGAGCATTAGTCGATGATGGCGCACTAGCAAAAATAGGCCAGATGTTAAGCAGAGGCGTTCTTAACCCGGCTGACCGTATAGCAGCACCAATAGCAAGGGGTGTTGGAATGACACAAGGCGCAATGGTTGGCGGTGGTCAGTCTGTAAATACGATAGGATTATTAGGCGGGGGTAGATAATGGAACCTGTAACAGAAGTTGAAATTCAAGAGATAGTGCGTGAAGCTATACAAGACGCTGTTGATTTTCTGGAACAAGACATTTCAATAGAGCGACTCAAAGCAGCTAGATATATGGCGGGTGAAACTGACATTGGCCATGAGGAAGGTCGTAGCAAGGTAGTCGCTACAAAAGTAAGGGATGTGGTGCGTGGGGTAAAGCCCTCAATAATGCGTGTGCTAATGTCTACCAGTAAGCCCGTAGAATATATGCCAAAGTCTCAAGAAGACATACCGCTTGCTGAACAGATCACTAGCTACGTGCACAGTGAATTTGAGAGATTAAACGGGTATAATATTTTAAATGAGGTAATAGAAGACGCTCTTGTTAAAAAAGGTGGTTACATTAAAGCCTATTATAAGCGTTACCCTCAATCAAAAATTTTTACTTATACAGACTTGTCAGATGAAGAACTAGCTTTGCTAACTGATGATGATGAAGTTACAATTTTAGAACAAGAAACAACTGCTAGCATGACAATAGATGAATTTGGCATTGAAATAGAAGTGCCTAGCCATGACGTAACTGTTAGCCGTACTACTGAAAAAGGTGAGCTTTGTATAGAAGCTATCCCACCTGAAGAGCTATATGTTAATAGAGAAGCCCGTACATTTCAGGACGCTTATATTGTTTGTCACAAAACAGAAATGCGTGTTGGTGACGTAATAGCAATGGGCTTTGACCCGGACCAGGTGATAGCATTAGCAAGCACTGATGAAGGGTCAAGTTTTACCCAAGTAGAGAAGAATTATAGACATGGTTTTGCTGGTACTGAAAGTGATGAGCATGTTTTAGATCCGTCAATGAAAACAATAGAAATTAGTGAGGCATATATGAGAATAGATGCCTTTGGCACCGGGGTTCCGGTTCTTCACAAGCTTATATGTGGCGGTCAAGATTATGAGCTTTTAGACTATATGCCTTGTGATGAAATACCTTTTGCAAAACTTGAGTGTGACCCGGAACCCCATAGTTTTTTTGGACGTTCACTTGCAGAAATTATTTGTGATGATCAGGACGCTAGCACCGCTGTTTTGCGTGGAATATTAGATAACGTTGCACTTACAAACTCACCAAGATTAGCTTTTAAAGAAGGCGCTGTAAACATTGATGACCTTATGACTAGTGAAATTGGCGGACTTGTCAGAATGAGAGAAAACGCAGGAACAGCAATACAAGATTTAAGTGTGCCTTTTGTTGCCGGGCAAACATTATCGGCTCTTACTTATATGGACAAAATGGTTGAGCAAAAAACTGGCGTTACTCAAAACGTTGCCTTAAACCCTGATGCTTTGCAATCAACAACAAAGGCAGGAGTAACCGCAACAGTGGAAGCTGCAGCGGGTCAAGTTGAGGTAATAGTTAGAAATCTA
>MDTG01083399.1_pt1 | contig 11502 bp, 14 predicted proteins | sample 811421 | NCBI WGS metagenome assembly MDTG01 (sample SAMN05326645, study PRJNA326480) | marine metagenome | isolation source: seawater | place: Pacific Ocean: South East | collected 2011
CTTTCCAGAGTTAATATGCACGGTCCTTTTGCCTGAGAGTTTCCGGGGTGGTTGCTCCTTCGGCGCTACATTAAAGTAGTCTCTTCCGTTAACGAACTTATATCATATTTCTAAAATTATTCACTAAGAATAAAGTTCATTTTTATTTTTTAAAGAAGTATAAAATTGCAATAAAACAGCAAAAATGACTATTGTGCCTCCAATAAGAACAATAAACGGAGGATTCTCGTTTACAAATAGCCATGCCCATAAAGGACCTAAAACTGCCTCTGTTAACATTATGATTCCTACCATTGCTGAAGGAGTACTTCTCGCTCCGATGGTTATTAAAATAAAACCAAAACCTAATTGAAAAAAACCAGCCAGAAATCCTAAAAAAATATCATAAGAGGAAATATTAATTTTTCCTGCTACTAAATACCCAATTATCATTGCAAAAATTCCAGCTATCAATTGTAATGGAACCATATCTACATTGGGATATTTTCTTACAATCAAAATCAAGAAAGCAAACGACATAGGCATTGAAAAGGCAGCTATATTTCCTGTCATTTGACCAGGTGATAAAGATGATCCAACCATTAAAAAAATTCCCGAAATAGCTAACAATATTGAAATTAGAGTTATTTTAGTGATTCTCTCTTTCAAAAAAAAATATCCAAAAATTGCTAAAAAAATTGTTTGTGTTTGAATGATAAAATTCGTATTAGCAACAGTTGTATTGTACATTGCAAATACGTAGCCACAAAAACCTGAGGATAAAATTACACCTCCAAATAACCCTGGTAAACCAGATTTTTTAAAAGCCAAAAAAAAGTTTTTTTTATATGAAAAAAATAAAAATATTGTAACGACTAATATAAAAAATAATGATCTCCAAAAAAGTATCTGCCAAAGATTTGCACCCTCAAAAGATTTTACAATTAGTCCGCCAAAGCTTAAACTACATGCTCCTAAAAAAACTAACAAAGGACCTGGTAATTTAAGGAATATATTCATCTAATTTGATTTAAGAGATTTTCAGTTTCAAGTTTATAAAATTTGTAAATCTTTTCAGCTTCATCTAAATCAATTAGTTTAAACTTTATTTTTGAGTTAGGTGGTAATTGTACAAGTTTATCATAATCAGCAGAAATAACTACACCGATTTTTGGATATCCTCCAATTGTACCATGATCAGATAACATGATTATTGGATTTCCGTCTGCAGGAACTTGAATGACACCCTTTATCAATCCTTCGGATTTTATATTTGTTTTATATTCATTTTTTAACTTTGGTCCATTTAAGCGCATTCCCATTCTGTCAGTTAAATTTGAAACTATAAATTCTTTTTTAAATAGATCTAATTTAGAACTTTCAGAGAAATAATCATAATTTGTTCCCTTAATAATTCTTATGAACTCAATCTTTGAATTAATATAATCAATTTTTTTATTTATAAATTTTTTTTCTGGTTTATTTAAATATAAATTCTCATTCAGAGAGATTTTTTTACCATTATTTGAACCTATCCCAGCTCTAGTAGTGGTGGAATAACTTCCAAGATATTTTTGAAGTTTAAAACCTCCACCAACTGCCATATATCCATATACTGAATTGTTGGTTGAGATTAAATCAACTTCGTCATCCTTATCCAATAAATAAGTTTTATAACACTCACCATTTATGATCTTTGCTGAACTTTTTTTTATCATAAAATTTACATCACCTGTGATTGCAATACTTATTTGATCATTTTTTAATTTTAGCAAAGGTCCTTGAAATGCAAATTCAAGAACTGGATCTCCTTTTTTGTTTCCGACTAGTGCATTTGATAATAAATAATTTCTATTATCCATAGCTCCACTAAATGGGAGACCTATGTGGTAATAATTTCCTCTACCTAAATCCTGAAAGGTAGAATTTATACCCGCTCTTGCAACCTCAAAAAAATTATTCATTATTCCAATTTAAATATTCCTTTTTAGAAATTTCATAAAGCAAAACATTATCCCCAGGATTTATCAATGTGGGTCGCTTTAAATTTGATTTATCAAAAACTTCGATTGGAGTTTTTCCTAAAATGTTCCAACCTCCTGGACTTTCAAAAGTGTAAATATTGCAAAACTGTTCAGTTATTCCGATGGATCCTTTGGGAACTTTTACCCTTGGTGTTTCAAGCCTATTTAGTCTTAAAGTTCTATCAATATCTCCTAAAAAAGGCATTCCAGCTATAAAACCTGTCATATAACAAAAGTATTCTTTATTTAAATGCTTATTTAAGATTTCTTTTTTGGATAATTTTAATTTTTTAACTAATCTTTTAATATCCAAAGAAAACTCATCATCATAACACACTGGTATCTTAATAATCTTTTTTTTATTATCATCATGATCTGTTAATTTAATATTATTGATTTTGTCTTTTAATTTAGAGTAGCTTATTAAATTTAAGTCAAATGATATAATTAACTTATTATACGATGGTGTAATATTAGTAATTTCATCAAAATTTTTTTTTTTTAAATAATTAAAATATTTAATTACTTTTTTATTTATGTCTTTGTTAACCTCTTCACCAAAATCACAATATAATGCAGCATCTCCAAGATTAGATATATTTTTAATCATGTTATGTTATACTGCAAGATATAGAACTATGGAAATTAATATAAACTGTGATTTAGGAGAAAAATCTAGATTTCATTCAAATAAAAATGATCCAGAGTTACTTAAAATTGTGAATTCTGCAAGTGTTGCATGCGGATATCATGCTGGTGATGATCAGTCGATGAATGAGGTAGTTGAAATTTCTAAAAAGAATGGAGTGAGTATTGGCGCTCATCCATCATTTAATGATCCAGAAAATTTTGGAAGAAAAAGAATTAATTTGTCATCTTCTGAAATAAGAAAGTTGATATTCGATCAATATGCAATTTTACAAAATATTGCATCTAAATATGGTGAAAATGTTACTCATATAAAACCACATGGTGCTTTAAATAATATGGCGTGTGAGGATATTGATTTAGCAACCACTTTAGCAAATACAATTAATGAAATTAGTAAAGACTTAATTTATTTAGTACCTACTGGGTCAAAAATGGAAAAAGCAGCGAAAAAATTAAATATGAAGATAGCTTGTGAAATATTTGCCGATAGAAACTACGAGGATGATGGAAACCTTGTCTCAAGATCAAAGCCTAATGCAATAATAACTGACCCAGAAAAAGCAAAAGCTCATGTCCTTCAAATGGTAAAAAATCAGGCGATAAATTGTCTCTCTGGTAAAAAAATACCTTGTGAAATTGATTCAGTCTGTATACATGGAGATAATGAAAGTTCATTATTAACTGCGCAGGTTATTAAAAAAAATTTGGTTGAAAATAAACTTTTATTAAAACCGTTGAACTTAATGAAAAAATTTATTTAATTTTTAAAAAATTATGATTAAAAAAATTCTTATTGTAACATTTTTATGCACCTTTTTTATGAGTCATGGCTATTCAGCCTCGTCAGGTTCTACTGGTAATGGGAGCTCTGGTGATGATAGATCAAATTACGAAAGAGGTTATTACATAATTAAAAAAGCAAAGAAATTAGAAAAAAAAGGTAAAATTGATAAAGCACAGAAAACTTATAAAAGAGCTTTAAAATATTTTGTAAAGGCAAATAATGAAAAACCAGGAGATCCGGATATACTTAATTATCTAGGTTTTGCCACAAGAAAGATTGGGGATTTTGAAAATGCTGAAGTCTATTATCTTATGGGCCTACAACAAGATCCTAATCATGTTGGTATAAACGAATATCTTGGTGAATTATATATAGAAACAAATAGAAAAGAGCTTGCTTTAGAAAGACTTGCAATATTAAAAGATTGTAAGTGCAAGGAGTATAATGAGCTTAAGGATCTAATTAATAAAAATTAACAAGGTTTCATTTACATTATAGAATAATTTTTATAGAATAGTACTTAAGTTGATAGAACAATCGATAATACTTTTACAGATAATATTTATAGATATTATATTAGCTGCAGATAATGCAATAATCATTGGGTTAATTGCAGCAAACTTTGTACCAAAAAATAGAAAGCAAATTATACTTTGGGGAGTAGCTGGAGCTCTTGTATTCAAAATTATATTTGCTTTATTTGCAACATATCTTTTTAAATTTTACTTTATAAAAATATTGGGTGGTTTGCTATTAATTTGGATCGTCAATGACCTTAGAAAAGATCTATTTGAAATTAAAAAGATCAAATCTCCAACTAAAAAATCAAAGGAACCCTCATACATCCAAAGTGTTTACAAAGTTTTATTTGCAGATATTACAATTAGTTTTGATAACGTAATTGGTGTAGTTGGGGCTGCAAAAGGAAATTTTAATTATATGATTTTTGGTTTAGTTTTATCTGTAATTTTAACAGGTGCTCTTGCAACTGTGCTAGCAAATTATATTCAAAAACATTTGTGGATTGCCTATGTTGGCCTAGGGTTTATATTACTAGTTGCTATTCAATTAGTTATTGGAGGTTTAGTTGATTTGGAAATATTGTCAATTAATGAAAACTTTAAGAAATATTTTTAATAGGAATATTTTTTAGATGGGTACTTTTTTGTCTTTACTTCTTGCTTAAATTTTACCACCGCGGAATTTATTATTTTTTTAATATTAGCGTATTTTTTAACAAACTTAATTTTAGCATTGGTTAATCCTATTATATCATCTGTTACTAAAACCTGTCCGTCACAATTAACAGAGGCTCCAATTCCAATGGTGGGAATTTTAATTAATTGTGAAATTTTTTTTGATATATCACTATAAATACATTCTAAAACAATTGCAAAAGCGCCACTTGCTTCTAGAGCTTTGGCATCCTTTATCAATTTTTTTTTTTCTATTTCAGATTTGCCTTTTGTAGTAAATTTCCCTTTGACAGTTTGGGGAGTTATGCCTATATGTCCTAAAACTGGTATATTATTTTTAACCAAGTGACGAACTATATTTTTAACTTTCACTCCACCTTCTATTTTTACTGCATCACATTTAGTTTCTTTAATCACTTTTTTTGAGTTTTTTAAAGCTTCTGATTTATTTCTGTAAGTTTTGTAAGGTAGATCTATTACTAAAAGACTTTTTTTAACACCCATTCGAACACTCTTTGTATGTTCAATCATCATTTTTAGATCAACTTTTCTTGTAGTGCTATAATTATAAAGTACTGATCCAAGTGAGTCTCCAACTAAAACAATGTCAGTATGGTTATCTATAATTTCAGCAATATTTTTTGAATATGCAGTTAAACAAATAATTTTGGATTTTTTTTTTTTATTCATTATTTTTTTAATTTTATTATTCATTATTCTAGTTCTATTGTACTTGGTGGTTTGGAGGTTATATCGTAAACCACTCTATTTATACCTCTTATATTATTTATAATTTTATTTGAAACAAGCTGCATAAAATCTTTTGAAAAATTAAAGAAATCTGCGGTCATTCCATCTTCAGAAGTAATTGCTCGTAACAAACATATATATTCATATGTTCTATTATCTCCCATAACTCCTACTGTTTTAACGGGTAACAACGCGGCATATGCTTGCCATATCTTACTATATAAATTGTACTTTCTTAGTGATTCTATAAATATGTCGTCTGCTTCTTTTAAGATTTTTACTTTATTTTCTGTGACTTCGCCTGGTATTCTAATTGCTAATCCAGGACCTGGAAATGGGTGTCTTAAAACAATATTTTTTGATAATTTAAGTTCCAAACCTAACTTTCTTACCTCATCTTTAAATAAATATTTTAGTGGTTCAATTAATTTTAGTTTCATCTGTTTTGGCAATCCACCAACATTATGATGGGATTTAATTTTAGATGTTTGACTACCAGTTACTGATTTGCTTTCAATTAGATCTGGATAAAGAGTGCCTTGTGCCAAATATTCAACATTTTTAATTTTTTTTGCATATTTTTCAAAAATTTTTATAAATAAATTTCCAATAATTTTTCTTTTTTTTTCTGGATCAGTAATTCTTTTAAGTTTGTTTAAAAATAATTTTTTTGCATCAACATATATCAAATTAATTTTGAATCTTTTTTTAAAAGTTTTTACTACTTCAATTTCTTCTTTTTTTCTTAATAATCCAGTATTAACAAAAATACATATTAATTGTTTACCTATTGCTTTATGTGTCAATTTAGCAACGACACTACTATCCACCCCACCTGATAAAGCGCAAATAACTTTTGATTTTCCAACTTCATTTTTAATATCTTGAGTTAAAATTTGTTTTTGGTTTTTTGATGACCAATTACTTTTAAAATTACAAATAAAAAAAACAAAATTTTTTAAAATTATCTTACCTTTATATGTATGAGTTACCTCTGGATGAAATTGAATTCCATAATATCTTTTTGATGAGTTTTCTACAATTGAAAAATTTGATGTTGCTGTTTTTGCAATAACTTTAAATCCTCTTGCTAGTTTTGTAACTTCATCACCATGACTCATCCAAACTTTATTAGAACCATTTTCATTAAAGAAATTTTTAGTGAGCTTGCTTTTATTTAATTGTTTAATTTTTGCTAAACCAAATTCTCTATTTTTAGCTTTTTTTACTTTGCCACCTAATTCCTTTGAGATAACTTGATGGCCAAAACAAATACCTAGTATTGGTATTTTCCAATTGAATATATCTTTATTAAATTTGACTTTATTAGATTCATAAACATTTAAAGGTCCTCCTGACAAAATTATCCCTTTAATACTTTTTTTATCTATTTTTAAATTTAATTTTTTATGACTAATAATTTCTGAGTATACTCCTAGCTCTCTTATTCTTCTTGCTATAAGTTGAGTAAATTGAGAGCCAAAGTCGATTATTAAAATCTTATTAAGACTTCCGCTAAGACTCATTTTTTGGTTCAATATTTTTTAAATTTTGATTAATATCTTTTATTTTATTACAAAGCTTTGAACATATTAAAGAAAAATCTTTTGTTAAATCTTTTACTTTTGAGTAATTTGATTTTTTTAAATGAATATTTATTAACATATACATTGCTTCTTCATTATTAGACTCTAATTGCAGAGCTGTGTTTAAGTTTTTTTCTTCCTCTTTTTCATTTTCTTCCATGTTATATATTTTTGCTAAATAAAGATATGATTGAGCATCCTTTGGGTTAAAAACAATATTTTTTTGAAATAAAAACTTTGATTTACTGATTTTGTTTTTTTCAAAATTTTTTTTTGCTTCCTCAAAAAAGTTCTCTTTAGCATTAGAAACTCCATAAAATAAATGAAAAACAAGCACATAATAAAATAGAATTTTTTTCATAAATTAATCTCCATTTTTAATTTCATCTATATTGTGAACCATACTTTCATAAAATCCAGCTTTAGTTATTTTAACAAACTTTGGTTTATTTCTTAAAGAGTTAATTTCCTTTGAGCCTAAATAACCCATTGAGGATTTCAACCCACCTATTAGTTTAAAAATAATCTTATCCACATTTCCTTTGAATTTTACTAGCCCCTCTACACCCTCTGGAACATATTTGGAAGTGTCGCTTTGTTTTTTTTGAAAATATCTGTCTGCAGACCCTTTATTCATTGCTCCCACAGAACCCATGCCTCTAAAATTTTTATAATATTTGCCTTTTTTCTTAATTAATTTACCTGGAGCCTCTGTAGTTCCCGCAAATAGTGATCCTATCATAACTGCATCAGCTCCAGCAGCTAAAGCTTTCGCAATATCACCTGAGAATTTAATACCTCCGTCAGAAATTATCCTAACTCTTTTATTTTTAAGTTTTTTTCTCACATTTAAAATTGCGCTCAATTGAGGAACACCTATTCCTGCTACCAGTCTTGTAGTGCATATTGATCCAGGGCCAATTCCAACTTTTACTATGTCAACACCAAGTCTAATTAGAAACTTTGCTGCTTCAGCAGTCGCGATGTTTCCAGCGCATAATGCAGTTTTATTTGGCTTTATCTTTTTAATTTGTTTTATAATTTCAGCTACTTTTTGACTGTGTCCGTGTGCTGTATCAACAACTATTAAATCAATATTTTGTTTTAATATTTCTTTTGCTCTATTAAATTCCTGCTCACCAGCGCCAACAGCCGCACCAACAATCAATCCCTTTTTTTTCACTTTTTTAATTTCGATGACTTGATTTTTAATATTGAGATTTCTGTGAATTATACCAATGCCGCCAGCTTTAGCTATTTCAATTGCCATTTTTGACTCTGTTACCGTATCCATTGCTGAGGAAAGGAGCGGAATTTTTAATGTTAGGTTCTTTGTTAGTTTTACTTTTGTATCCACTTGAGAAGGTAGAACACTTGAATAATTTGGCACAAGTGTCACATCATCAAAGGTGAGAGCTTCTTTTATAGGATCCATAATCTTTTATATATGATTCTTTTTAAAATTAAAGTTCTATCTTAAGTTTTCACAAATTATAAAGTTTTCTTTAGAGTCTTTTCGACTAGATTTTGGTTTAAAAACTTTAACTTTTTTAAAGTATAAACGTGCTGATTTTACAATTTCATTAAATGAAGATCCCATAAATATTTTTGATACAAATTTTCCATTAATATTTAATATATCTTTAGAGAAAAGCATCGCCTGTAAACATAAATCTCCTGTTTGAATTGAGTCAACGTTTTTGTTCCCAGTTGTGTTAACAGCCATATCTGAAAGAACAATATCAACCTTTGGACCAACTTCTTTCATTATTCGAGTTTGGTTATTTGTGTCTGTGAAATCACCAATTATATGAGTCACGTTTTTAATTTTTTCTACATCTTTCAAATCTATAGACACAGTCTTACAATATTTTATTTTTTTCGTTATATATTGCGACCAACTTCCTGGTGCTGAACCTAAATCTATAATTTTTATATTATTTTTTAATAAATTGAATTTTTGATCTATTTCTTCTAATTTATAGGCCGCTCTAGATCTATAGCCGTCAATTTTAGATTTTCTAACGTAGAGATCTCTTTTTTGTTTATTAATCCAGTTTTTTGAAATTTTATTCTTTTTCAATTAGTTTTGATACCTAAGACTTTTTGATATTATTTTTTCATCTAATGTTTTAATTTCGATTTTCATTTCTTTAGTTGTTCTCATATCTTTATTATTTTTCCATATTCCTGCCGCTAAATGCATTATTCCAATTTTATAATTTGGAAGATATGGTTCAACAAAAGCATTCAATTTTTCATCAAATCTTGGTAATAGATTACTTGCAATCCAGTTACAATTGAGTGGTAAAAATTCAGTTTCTATTTTGTCAATATATACACTCATATTTATAGCTAAACCCTCGGAGCCAAATATTTTGCCTGCTGATAAAGTTTTAGTTAAATTTTTTTGCCAGTTTTCCCAACAACTAGAATTTTTTTCTAGAGAAAAGACTCCAATGTTTATGTGAGGCGCAAATGCAAGTTTTCTTGCGTTTTCAACACCAATTTTTGAACTTATAGCATGTTTAAAATTTTGTGATTTTACTAGCGCTATTTTGCCAAATAACCATTTTACTTTGGACATTATTCTATAACCAGGGCCAATTGTTTGAGTAATTCCAAGTTTTCCTTTATCACACGCTTTAAAGAATAATTCTATGGTTTTCCAATCTTGAACCCATGCATCACAATCAATCCAAAGATATTTTTTATAATCTGGAAAATATTTTGGAAGGAAGGCTCTTGAAACTTGGCTTTTTAACCATTCCTTATTTCCAACTTTATAATTAGAAACTTTGATATCCCATTCGGCTTTTTTAATATAATCAACCTTACCAGATAAAATATTTTTTTGTTGGTCGGTCAGCCCAGCATCAAGCACACAAATAGCAGTATTTGAGCTTTCTTTAAAACTTTTTATTGAGTCTATCAATTCATTTAAAAGTTCAAAATAGTTTGAGTCTGCTAAAGAAACTATAGTGTTATTTTTCATTATAAAACATCTTCATGGTCCTCGTTGACTTCTATTTGAGTTTTAAATCTATTTTTATTTTTGAAATAATGGAATGTGCTTAAAGGAATTATAGATAAGTATACTAGTCCAGATAATAAAATCGTATTAAAATTATAAATAAGCAAAAGACCAAAATATAAAATAATGCTAAATAATAAAAAAATAGTCATTCTTCTTGGAACAACAATCTTTTTAAAAGAGTAGGTTGGAATTTTACTTATTAAAAAAACTGAAATAATTATAAATAATAATGGAACAATTATATCGTAATTTAATTGAAAATATTGAAATTCAGAGAAACTATAAATTAAAGGCAGTAATACTAATATACCTCCAGCTGGCGAAGGTATTCCCTCAAAAAAATTATCTTTCCATGATGGTTCCTCATTAGATGTAATATTAAATCTTGCTAACCTTAAAGCAACACATACAGTATAGATCAAACAAATTAACCATCCTATTCTACCTAATTCGTTAAGTTTCCATAAGTACATTATGAAGGCTGGAGCAACACCAAAGCTTATTACATCTGTAAGAGAGTCAAGTTCCTTCCCTACTTTAGATGTTCCTTTAATTAATCTTGCAATACGTCCATCAAGACCATCGATTAAAGCAGCTACAATAATTGCAATTATCGAAATTTGAAAATTTCCATCAAAAGCAAATTTTATTGAACTAAGGCCGATGCATACTCCAACAAGAGTAAAAATATTTGGGAGAATAACTCTTGTATTTTTTGATGAGACAATTTTAAAATTTTTTTTTGGTTGCTCCATGAACTATTTTTTAGCTATTAAGGTTTCTCCTGCTATTGTTCTTTGATTTTTCTTTACTAGTGGAATATAATTTTCAAAATAGATATCAACCCTACTTCCAAATCTAATCATTCCAATTCTTTCACCTTGTTTTAGCTCTTGATCTTTTTGAGACTCACAAACAATTCTTCTTGCTATCAGTCCAGCTATTTGTACTACAATTATATTTTCATTATTTAAATTTGATATCTTATAATAATTTCTTTCGTTCTCCTCACTTGCTTTATCAAATGAAGCATTAAAAAATTTACCAGGCTTGTATAATATTTCATCTATTTTACCTGAGCACGGAGTTCTATTTACATGACAATCAAATACGTTCATGAATATGCTAATCTTATTAAATTTTTTATCCTGAAGATTTAACTCTTGTGGACCATTTGTTTCTTGGACATTAAGCACTAAACCGTCTGCTGGACTAATTAAATAGTTATCATCCTGAATTGAAATTCTATCAGGATCTCTAAAAAAATAATAAACCCAGATTGTTAATACTAATCCTAGCAATCCTAGGAAAGAGCTCAAAAAATACAAAACAATAGTAATGAAGCTAGAAATTATTAAAAATTTGTATCCTTCGTTATGTATTTTTGGAAATATTTTGTCCATCATAATCCTTAATTTGATAATTTTTAATTAATATGTATATAAAATGACTAAATTCAATTAATAAGATAACATCTAAATATGAGCAAAATTAA
>MDTG01118029.1_pt1 | contig 11502 bp, 6 predicted proteins | sample 811421 | NCBI WGS metagenome assembly MDTG01 (sample SAMN05326645, study PRJNA326480) | marine metagenome | isolation source: seawater | place: Pacific Ocean: South East | collected 2011
AGAGAATTATAACCCACCATGGCCTATGCCAAAGTTATTTCGGTTAACTAAAAATGGCAAATTGAATGAAGCGATTTTTACTGGAGCAACCATTAATACTCCATCTATGTTAGTTGTCGAAGATTATCTCTATTCTTTATCTTGGTTGCGATCAATTGGTGGTTTAAATGGAATGATAGATCGCTGCGATAATAACGCTAAGACTGTATTTGATTTTGTTGAGAAATACGATTGGTTAAATAACCTTTCATCTAGAATAGAAACTAGGTCTAATACCTCTGTTTGTTTAGTATTTAATGATAGTCGTATAACTGATCCTGATAAATTTGTTAAAAATATCTGTTATCGACTGGAGAACGAAGGTGTAGCTTTTGATATTAAGTCTTATCGTGATGCTCCACCCGGTTTAAGAATCTGGTGTGGGGGTACTGTTGAAACTCGTGATATCGAGCTGTTAATGCCGTGGATTAAATGGGCTTTTGAGACAGAGATCTGTCTGTTGTGCGCACCTCGAAAATAATCACTATAATTAGATTTTTAAAAGAAAGTGAAAAAAATGAAACCTAAAGTTTTAGTATCAGACAGGTTAAGCCCTTCTGCTCTGAAAGTTTTTCGAGAACGAGGAATTGAAGTGGTTTTTGAACCTGAATTGGGCAAAGATAAGAAGGCATTAGCCGAAAAGATCGCAGATTATGATGGATTGGCCATTCGCTCTGCTACAAAAGTCACACCTAACATACTTAAACGAGCTCACAAGTTGAAAGTGATTGGTCGAGCTGGAATTGGTGTTGATAACATTGACAAGGTTGCTGCTTCTAAGAAGGGAGTAATCGTTATGAATACACCACTTGGAAATATGATCACAACTGCAGAGCATGCTATTGCAATGATGTTTTCTGTGGCTCGGCAGATCCCTGCTGCTAATCATTCAACACACGCAGGTAAATGGGAAAAATCAAAGTTTATGGGAGTTGAGCTTACTAACAAAATAATTGGTGTTATTGGAGCAGGAAATATTGGTGGGGTTGTTTGCGATAGAGCCAGAGCTTTAAAAATGAAAGTTGTAGCTTATGACCCTTACTTAAGTGAAGAGAAAGCTAAAAACTTAAGCATCAAGAAAGTTGAATTAGAAGAGCTATTTCACCTATCAGATTTTATTACGTTACATGTACCTCTGACAGATCAGACTAGGAATATTCTCAGCAGGGAAAATATAGAAAAATTAAAACCGGGCGTTAGAATTATAAATTGTGCCAGAGGTGGTTTGGTGGATGAATTGGCATTGGCTGAGGCTATAAAAGAGGGGCGAGTTGCGGGTGCCGCTTTTGACGTATTTTTAACTGAACCAGCAATGGACAGTCCCTTATTTAATTTACCTAATGTTGTTTGCACACCACACTTAGGAGCTGCAACAACAGAAGCACAAGAAAATGTAGCTATTCAAGTAGCTGAACAAATGAGTGATTATTTAACAACGGGCGCAGTCATCAATGCCCTTAATATGCCATCAATAACGGCAGAAGAGGCGAAAATAATGACCCCTTGGCTGTCATTATCCGAACATTTGGGAACATTTGTCGGTCAGCTGACTCAGGAGCCGATAAAAGCCATAAATATTTTGTATGATGGGTCAGTTTCTTCAATGAATCTGGAAGCACTTAATTGTTCCGTTATTGCAGGAATAATGCGCATATCAAATCCAGACGTGAACCTAGTTTCGGCTCCAATAATTGCGAGAGATCGTGGAATTAAAATTTCTACAACTACTCAGGATAAGAGTGGTGTATTCGCCGCATATATCAAGGTAACAGTTGTTACTGAGCAAATGGAAAGATCTGTTGCTGGAACTGTTTTCAGTGATGATAAACCCAGATTTATTCAAATTAAAGGAATTAACATAGACGCAGAAGTAGGCCAACACATGCTATATACAACGAATGTTGATACACCGGGTATTATAGGTGTTTTGGGGAAAACGATGGCTGAAAATGGTGTGAATATTGCCAATTTTACATTAGGCCGCTCCGAAGTAGGAGGTGAAGCAATAGCCTTGTTGTATTTAGATACACCCGTAACTAACGAAATTATAGACGTTTTATTAAATACTGGTCTTTTCAATCAAGCACGGGCATTGGAATTTGATGTGTAAATCAATTTGAATTTAAGCAACAAGCTTCTCAGCTTTTTGTAAATCAACTGATACTAATTGACTGACGCCCGGTTCAGCCATTGTTACTCCAAAAAGACGGTCCATCCGAGCCATGGTCACGGCATGGTGAGTGATTATGAGAAAACGGGTATCAGTTCGTCGGGTCATTTCATCCAGGAGATCACAAAAGCGAGTAACATTAGCATCATCTAAGGGGGCGTCAACTTCATCTAAAACACAAATGGGTGAGGGATTTGCGAGAAAAACAGCAAAAATTAATGAGAGAGCTGTTAAGGTTTGTTCCCCACCAGATAATAGCGACAACGTGCTCAATTTTTTACCTGGTGGTTGGCACATAATTTCAAGACCAGCTTCTAATGGATCATCACTTTCGACCAACAGCAAGCTGGCTTCCCCTCCACCAAATAAGTGTTTAAATAGTACTCCAAAATTTTTATTCACTTCATCAAATGCATTTAATAATCTTTCTCGTCCTTCTGAATTTAAGCTAGCAATACCATTTCTTAATTTATTAATAGCTTCTTTTAAATCAGAGCTCTCATTGTTTAATGTTTCAAATTCAATTTTTACGTCATTGGCGTCTTCTTCAGCTCGAAGATTTACTGCTCCTAAAGATTCTCGCTGCCTTTTTAGACGCTGAATCTCAATTTCTGTTTTTTCAGCAAGAGGAAGATTTACTGGATCAATTTCTAGTTTGTTTAATAATTCTTCAGGGGTTAAGTTTAGCTCATCCTTAATTCTTTCTTCAGCTGCCCTTAGTATGTTCTGTGCCCCTTCACTTATTGCATCCGCGCGCGCGCGGGCTTCTCTTGCTTCTGAAGCCTGGCGTTCAGCTTTCCTTTCGACATTTTCAATATCCCTTAAATCATTTTCACTATTTATTAGAATATTACTTTTTTCATTAAAGTCTTTTTCGGCAAGTTTTAAATGTTCTTCCAGTTTTAATGTCTGTTCGATTAACTTCTTGGGAGAATTCTCTGCTTCAAGTAATTCTATATCCGTATCTTTTTTTCGTAATTTTAAGGTATTAAGTCTTTCTTCAGAATTTCTTAATCTCTGGCCCCAGTTGTTTAGCTCTTCGGTTATTTCTATTAACCTTTTATTCCGTGCTTCACCTTCACGGCGAATTTCATCATGATTTGATCTTTTTGTTAACATTGTACTTCTTGCCGTTTCAACTGACAATTTTAAGGAATCCAGCTCATTTCTAGCACTTTCTAGATCTTCCAAATTATTTAAAGAATTTGTTGCTTTTTCTATCTCTATTTGGCTATCTTTAGAAGCTTCTTTATATCTTGATAGTGCCAACCGTAAATTATCTAGATTACCCGATGCGATATCACGATCCGATTCACTGCGGGATAAACTTCGATTGTTTTCTGTCAATTTATTGTCGGCTTCTCGTCTACTTTCTCTTGCTTCTTTATCTGCATCTGTAGCTGCAATTAATTCTTTATGAAGTAATTCATGTGCTTTTTTTGAACCATCTGCTAAAGAAATAGCTTCTTCTAGATCTTGCTTTAATAAGGTTAATCGATTGATTTGCTTAAGTCTTAAAGCTGTGGAACCTGGTGCGTCATCTGAGTGTGCAACGTACCCATCCCAACGCCAAAGATCACCCTCAAGAGAAACGAGCCTCTGTCCTGTCTCTAATAGTTTTTGCAGTTCATGGCCATCATTTTGATCCACCAAGCCTATTTGTGATATACGTCTATTTAGTACTTTTGGCGCCTCAACAAATTCTTCTAAAGGCTTTACGCCGTTTGGAAGCTTTGGGCCTAATTTATGATTTGTAATCATGAACCAACCACTTATACCTAAACGCGTAACTTCTGGAAGGCTCAGATCATCAGATAGAGCGGCACCTAGTGCGGTTTCATATCCATCTTTGACCTTGATTATATCTAAAAGTCTTTCTTGTTGGTCAGTTTCGCGTTCAAGCATTCTCTCAAGTGTTGAAACTTCTGCCTTCAAAGTGGCTACTGATCCTTCTGCTTCCGACATTTCAGCTCTTGCTATAGCTTCTCGCGTTTGTATTTCAGCATGTTTCAATTCGGCTTCTATTAGAGTCTCCTCGGCAATCTTAACCTTATTTTTGATGCTTTTATGATCTTTTTGGCACTGAGAAAAAAATAAATTGGCATCCTGTAAAGCTTTTTCAGATATATCAATTGAACCTAGTAGGTTGGCCACTTCTTTGTCGTTTCTCTTAGAGGTTTCTTTAGCGTCTTGCAAAAGCCTTTGAATTGATTGATGCCTTGCGAAAAGACGGGCGATATCTTCATTTTTCTCATCAAATTTCGCTTCCTCATTACTAAGAATATCTGCAGCGTTTCGGGCTTCTTTTTCAGCTTTTACTAATCTTTCACCAAATCCACTGAATTGATGGTTAAGTTCAGTTTGCTCATCTTCTAGTTTGGATAGAGTATCTTTGGCATCCTGATTCAATAAATTTTCACGGTTTGTATCATATTCTAATTGTAAGACTTTTGATTTTAGTGTCTCAATATTTTTTTCTGCTCTTTCTTCTTCAGTTTTTATCGAGTCTTTTTGAATCTTTATACGCTGTAAAAGTGCTGCTGAGTTAGCTTGTTCTTCTCTCATCGGAGGAAGTTTTATTTCAGCGGTTTCCCTTAACTTTAAAGTTTCTAGTGCCTTGGTTTGCAAAATTGCTTCGCTTTTTAGGCATTCAGTTAATTCTTGACTTGCAATTTTTAGCGCATCGTCAGCTTCTCTCCATAGACCATAAAGAAGAATCCCTTCAAACTTTCTAAGTTGTTCATTTATTTCTCTATATCTAATTGCCTGCTTGGCTTGCCTAGCAAGTGCAGTTAATTGATTGTTTAATTGCTCAAGAACATCCTCTACTCTTGAGAGGTTTGTCTCTGAGGCATTTAGTTTCAACTCTGCTTCGTGTCGTCTTTGATAAAGTCCTGATATTCCAGCTGCCTCTTCGAGTATTCTTCTGCGCGATTTTGGCTTAGCATTTATCAATTCGGCTATCTGACCTTGTCTAACTAGAGCTGGTGAATGAGACCCCGTTGACGCATCTGCAAACAACATTTGAATGTCTCTTGCTCGTATATCTTTACCATTAGATTTGTAAGCAGACCCGGCATCTCGAGTGATGCGCCTTATTATTTCCAGGGAGTCTTGATTATTGAATGCTGAAGGCGCTTCCCTTTGACTGTTATCAATATGTAAAGATACTTCTGCAAAATTACGTGCAGGTCTGGTAGCTGCCCCAGCAAAAATTACATCTTCCATCCCGCTACCACGCATGGATTTTGGGCGATTTTCTCCCATAACCCATCTCAATGCTTCAAGTAAGTTTGACTTACCACAACCATTTGGGCCAACCACACCTGTTAGACCGTCAGTAATCAACAGATCTACTGGATCAACAAAGCTCTTGAAGCCATTTAGTTTTAATCGTGAAAATCGCAAAATTTTTCTAACATTTGTTATTATGATCCCAGTTTTTGTTATGTTGTATTATGCGATGGCTATTACACGATATCGGCTCTAACAACTGTTATTATACCATATATTGTTTGATTGTCTAATAACTTTATTGATTTTCAACTAATAAAAAATCAAAACTTATTTTACTTCAGGCAATGAATTTACTTGACGTCAGATTGGTAAAGTGATCAGAAAGACGGTGCAAAGGTTCCCCATGAAGTAGCAAAGCTATTGGGGATTGAATGGGAATGCAGAAAAGATCAACCGTATTCGGGATTTGAAGCTGCAACCGCCCCCGCGACTGTGAGCGGAGAGTGCACTCGAAAAACCACTGGCGCGAGCTGGGAAGGTCGAGAAGCGCATTGAAACGCAAGTCAGGAAACCAGCCGGAGCAAGAAATTTATCAATCTGTCGGGTGTGACGGAATAGGAGAAAAAAATGAATATTGCGATAAAAAATAATGCTACAGCTAGATCAACTTATTTTAGTATGATTTGCGCCACCTTATTGGGATTGGCTATTGTTACGGTGTCAGGACACGTACAAGGTAATGCACTTCATGATGCGGCACACGACGTTCGTCATACTACTGGGTTTCCCTGCCATTAAAAATTACTAAAATCATAGAGTTAAGATACTGGTAATCTTATTTCTATTCTATCAAACAGCCAAAAGGATTAATTTGGTTTTTTGAAGTCAACTACGGTAATTAATATATTTTTATCAAGGAATATCCAATGTTTTTAAAAATCCTAACTACAGCTCTGTTCGCGGGATTCGTAGCTGGTATTATTTCTGCTGCAATGCAAATAATTTTTCTACAGCCAATTCTTTTACATGCTGAATTATATGAAGTAGGCACATTAACCCACTTTGGTGTCAACACCGAACCAGTATCTTATTTTGTACCTTCGTTTGATTTTCAAAGAAATGCGCTCAGCCTATTGTTTAGCGCTTTGTTGTACACTGGATATGCTTTAATTTTGACGGTAGTGTTTGCTTTTGTAACTTCTTTGAACTTTACAATTGATAAAGTCAAGGCAACTTTATTTGGTATTTTTGGTTTTGTAACTGTACAGTTATCTCCTGCTTTTGGTTTGCCACCAGAACTGCCCGGAGTGGCGGCGGCAGACTTAATACCTAGACAAATTTGGTGGTTTGGTTGTGCAATATTCACTGGTATTGGCATTTGGACGATTGCTTTTGGTGCTAGACTAATATTTGTTTTATTAGGAAGCTTATTGATTTTAGCTCCTCATATTTTAGGCGCTCCTCAACCCTCAAATTTTGCCGGTCCCACACCACCAGAGTTAGCAAGTCATTTCGCGTCACGTGCTTTGGCTATAGGCTTTGTCACATGGAGTTGTTTAGGATATTTGGTTGGTTATTTTTGGAGTAAGGAAAATTCTTAGAAAATCGCTAATTATATATTTTATATTAAGTTTCTTCTTGGTTGGATTTGGATACCTGCTAGCTCTCCAATTTGGTCTTTCAACAGGAGCACATCATCATGCACACCACGAGCACAAAAAGCAAATTATCCATAAAGAATCTGATATTAAACTAATAGAGGTTGGAAAGGACGTAGTGTTTGATTTTGAGCTGGTTCAAGATGATACAGAGGATTGGAGTATTTTTCTTGAGACTAAAGATTTTAAATTTGCACCAGCCAACATAGGAAAAGCGCATGTTTTGGGTGAGGGCTATGCTTACCTCTTTATTGATGGAGTAAAACATAGTCGAATTTATAGCAATTGGCATCATCTTGGACCTTTAAAGTATGGCAGTGAAATACGTATAACGCTCAATAGCAATGACCATCGAACATATTCGAAAAAAGGAATGCCGGTCGAACGTGTCTATATTTTAGAAGATAATAAGGAGAATTAATATGCTCAACAAAATACCAACTACTGTGATTACAGGATTTTTAGGGGCTGGTAAAACTACTTTGATTAGACATCTTCTGAAAAATGCTGGTGGGCGAAACATCGCATTAATAATAAATGAATTTGGTGACCTAGGAGTTGATGGAGATATTTTAAAAGGATGTGGTGATGACTTCTGCAAGGAAGAAGACATTTTGGAGCTCTCAAATGGTTGTATATGTTGCACTGTGGCTGATGATTTTATTCCAACAATGCAAAATTTACTAGAGAGGGAAACTAAATTTGATCACATAATTATAGAGACAAGTGGGTTGGCGTTGCCTCAACCCTTAATACGAGCATTTAAATGGCCAGAGATTCAAACTCAAGTAACAGTCGATGGTGTAATTACAGTAGTTGATGGAAAAGCCGTTTCAGAAGGCAGATTTGCACATTCGATCGATGCCGTTAATCAACAAAGATCTTCAGATGAAAAATTGGATCATGAAACACCATTGTCTGAATTATTTGAAGATCAAATGAATTGTGCAGATATGATTGTAGTGAATAAATCTGATTTGCTCACTGAGGATCAAGTTGATGATCTAGTTATTCAACTTAAGGGAGAAAGTAGAGATGGTGTTCAAGTTTTGAAATCTGAAATGGGGGTGTTACCTGTAGACATTGTTCTAGGGCAAAAAGCGATAGCAGAAAATGACGTGGACCGTCGTCATGAGTTACATCATCATCATGATGACCATCACGATCATGACCATCATCATGATGATTTCGAAAGTTTTGTAGTTTCAATGCAAGAGATTAAAGATATTACTACTTTCACCCAAAAAGTTATTAAAGTGATAACCGAACATGATATCTTACGATTAAAAGGTTTTGTTGCAGTAGAGGGAAAACCTTTAAGATTGACTATTCAAGCTGTAGGTCCTCGATTGGATTCATATTTTGATAAAGCTTTCAATGTTCATGAGGAACGTGAAACAAAGATTGTGGTAATAGGTCAAAAAGGCATGAATCAAAAGAGGATTATTGAGAAACTGATGGAATGACAGGTCAAATAGAAATCGTTGCTAGTGACCCACGTCACCCTGAGGCTCTGCGTTTGCTTGAGGCAAGTCAAAATTTGCTATCAGAATTATTTCCACAAGACGATATATATGCACTTTCGTTGGATGAATTATGTGCGGATAATGTTAAGTTCTATGTAGCAGTTTGTAATAGAAATGTGATTGGTTGTGCAGCTTTGTCTATTGCAGATTCTTATGGTGAATTAAAGTCGATGTTTGTAGAAGGCAAGGAAAGAGGTCGAGGTGTAGCGCAACAATTACTAAACCATATAATCCTGCAAGCTAAGCTTCAGAATTTAAATTGTGTTAAATTAGAGACTGGTTTAGAGTTAAATGCTGCAGTGGCTTTATATAAAAAGAATGGATTTACCTTTTGTGATCGTTTTGGAGACTATTTGCAAAATGAAACGAGCGTTTACATGGAAAAAATAATTTAAATGCATCTTCTTGCAGCACAACCCGGAACAATAGATGATGGTTTGGAACCTATTGACCCAGGTCAAACACCTGCAGATGTAGTATTTATTTCAGCTGCTGATACTGAGCTTGTTTGTATGTCAGAAGCTAGAGCCTTCCTAGATTTACGTGCGCCGAGTCTTAGGTTAATGAATATGATGCATTTAAGACATCCTATGTCAGTTGATATGCATTTAGACCAATGTGCATTGGGGTCAAAGCTAGTTATTGCACGTATTTTAGGAGGCGTAGGATACTGGAAATACGGTGTAGAACAATATTCGGCTAGGTTGGGTGAAGCAGGTATACCGTTTGTTGCATTGCCTGGTGATGATAAGCCGGACGATGAACTTTGGCGCTTATCAACCGTTGATCGTGATGATTGGGAAACCTTACTAACTTATTTTATCGAGGGTGGATCAGATAATATTTCCAATGCCCTAATTTACGCTAATTCAATGCTTGGCAATGCTGAAAAACCGGAAGGGGCGAGACCTCTTTTGCGTGCGGGAACTTATTGGCCTGGATTAGGCATGTGTGATTTGGATAACCTTAAAGAAAAATGGTTACCTGAAGCCCCTATTGTTCCCATAATCTTTTATCGAGCCTTGATACAAGGTGGGGGACTTAGTCCTATCAATAAGATGGTTAAATCTATGTTAAATAGTGGCTTGAACCCAATGCCAATATTTGTCGCATCACTCAAAGACCCTGTTTCAGTAGCATCACTTAAATATTTTTTCAAAAATGCAACGCCTTCTCTAATTCTGAATTGTACAAGTTTCTCAACAAACTCTCCTAATCAAGAGGATTTTCACACAGACTCAAACCCTCTTGTTATGCATGAAACCCAAAACGCTATGGTTTTTCAATTAGTACTGTCTAGTTCTTCAGAAGTAACCTGGCGTGATGGAACTACTGGATTATCCGGTAGAGATATAGCCATGAATGTAGCTTTGCCAGAGGTGGATGGTAGAATTTTGGCTAGAGCTATTTCATTTAAAGGTAAGGCTTATTTTGATAAAAACACCCAATGCTCTTTGGCAACTTATCAGGCAAATGGAGATAGAGTTGAGTTTGTAACTCAGTTGATTTGTTCTTGGGTTAACCTGAGGAAACAACATGTTTCGGATAGAAAAATTGGCTTAATATTGGCTAACTATCCAAATAAGGATGGTCGATTAGCAAATGGTGTAGGGTTAGATACTCCCGCTTCAACAATTAATCTGATGAAGTTTTTAACAGAAAATGGTTATACCGTTTGTGATATTCCAAAAACTACGCTCGAGTTAATGGATAAAATCACGTCTGGCCCAACAAATTGGTTGACACATAGGCATGAAAAACAGGGTGGTGTGAGATTTTCATTAAAAAATTATAAAGAGATATTTAAAAATTTACCTTATAGGGTTAAGCAATCAATTGAAGAAAGGTGGGGTAGGCCAGAAAGCGATCCATTTATTGATAATGATAGTTTTGTTCTATCAGTGCTTAATTTTGGAAATATAGTAATTGGGATACAGCCGGCACGTGGCTACAATATAGACCCAAAAGAGACCTATCACTCTCCAGACTTAGTTCCACCGCACAATTACTTAGCATTTTATTTTTGGTTAAAAGAAGAATTTAATTGTCATGCGTTAATACACATGGGTAAACACGGAAATTTAGAATGGTTGCCTGGTAAAGCCTTAGCATTATCTGATGAGTGCTTTCCAGAAGTAGCATTAGGAGCAATACCAAATATATACCCATTTATTGTGAATGATCCAGGTGAGGGAACACAAGCAAAAAGACGCACTAGTGCGGTAATAATTGATCATCTAACTCCACCACTAACAAGAGCGGAAACATATGGGCCACTCAAAGAACTTGAGGCCCTGGTTGATGAATATTATGAAGCAGCCGGGATTGATCCAAAACGACTCGAGTATTTGAAGAAAGAGATTTTTTCCTTAAGCAGGGCGATTGATTTGGATCTTGATGTCGGAATGGATGAGAGTGATGTTGATGATAATCTGGCAAAGCTAGATGCATATTTATGTGATTTAAAAGAGGCCCAAATAAGGGATGGTCTGCATATATTTGGCTTGTCACCAAGTGGGCGACTTGAAAGAGACTTAATTCAAGCCTTGGTTCGTGTTCCACGAGCAAAAGGGAATGGTCAGGATGCATCTTTAATAACAGCAATTGCTGAAGATTTGAAGTTGGGGTTTGATCCCTTAAAATGTGAAATGGCCGAAAGTTGGGTTGGCCCAAGGCCAAAAATTCTCGAAGAATGTTCTTTAGATAATTGGAGAAGTTTTGGTGACACGATAGAGCGGTTGGAAAATTTGGCCGCAAAACTTATCGACGGATCTGAGAAATTTTTTGGAAAAAATACTCTCTTGGTATTAGAACACATAAAAGATTTTGTGAGGCCTACCTTGAAATCATGTGGTAGAATGGAACATCTTGG
>MDTG01151631.1_pt1 | contig 11502 bp, 12 predicted proteins | sample 811421 | NCBI WGS metagenome assembly MDTG01 (sample SAMN05326645, study PRJNA326480) | marine metagenome | isolation source: seawater | place: Pacific Ocean: South East | collected 2011
CGAATTCTGTGCACCTACCCCACCCCCCTGTCTGGGAGCTCCCTGGATTTCCGTGGTGCTGCCAAGTTCTGCACTTTCTGTGCCAAGTTGGGGACTAAACGAGAGAAACAGTACACGTATTTTTCAAAGAGAGGGTGATGGACTTGCATGTAAATAAAAAAAGATTCACGTCCTCTGAGGATAGTGTGTGTTGATGAAACTTGTGCCATTGTTGGCGTAACTTCCAATGCTTAGTTCAATTTGCCGCAATAGTGGTCATTTTGCTTATATATCAAGCGTGGCGCGCGTAATTGGCATGCATAATAGACATCACGTTTTATTGGTGGTGTCAACCCCTTGCGATGTGACACAGCGCCATAAGTACAGCATGGTGTAAAATGGACATAAAAGCATGTGCATTGGAACTAATAACAAGTCCCATGCCGTCTTTGCCGTCTTCAGCAAGCTGCGCGCTACACAAAACACAACGACCAAACACACGACTTTTATTGCTGTCTGAATGTTGTGCTGCTCTGTGTCGTCCGTGGAATCTTGCCCGGTCATATGCACAACAAACGCGGTCACGTCAGTAAAATTGGGCATCGCGTGTGTATCCGGGCGGTGTTTTGCCGTTGATGTGTTGCATGCTTATAGGGGTACTGTCTTATTCTGTGTGTATATAGCGCACGTGCACACTGTGTCTATATAACGTGTGTTTGCCGCAGCAGGTGTGAACTAAGAATGGAGCCCAAATTCAAGGCAATGGAAAAGGAAATTGCAGATTTGCAGAGTCGAAACTCCAACCTGCTAAAGGAGTTGAGGGACATGCAAACGGCTTTGACAGACAACGAAGTCATTCCTAAACTAATTCAAGACCTTGAAACCGAGGGCAAAAAACTCAAAGAATGCGACGCCGAGATACGCAAATGCAAGCGTGTGTACAATGAACACGCGATGCCGACGTACTCCAATGACCAGATTATCAGGCGGACTGAATTGCGGCTACAAAACATGCTGGGCGAAAACATACCGGACGAAAACATGCCGGACGGACAGCTTTTGAATGAACGGGAACAGCTTGAAGTAGTCGAATATGTCGACCTCCAAGAGCGTGCATCCAAACGCAAGGCAGAAGAAGAAAACGGAGGAGCCTCTCGGCGTACATATGGCCGCGGAAAAAGGCTGGAGAACTTCAAAAAGTCCGAATATGAACGCGAGGGTCCGGAATTTGCAGCACCCTTGGTTAATAACGCAAGTGAGTCGCGCGGTTTTGCCGGTCCAGGCATGCATGCGCAGAAAAATCCATTATGTTTCATTACTGGCTGGACATGCATTTGCACCGCCCTAAACCCCATGCAAGGTCGTGTGTGCCATCAATGCGGATGCGCGAAACACTAAAATCCATGCGCCTATATACGGCACCTAAAATGCCACGCGTTTGGCCTTGCAAGCAGTTAAAGGGGCCACGCCAGTTTGCACGCGCGTGCCTATAATTATAATACAGCGGCATGGCCCTCGCTCCTATTACCCTGAAACCCACCAGCAACAACCTGGAATGTATCAAGCTAAAGCAAATGGAGGAACCTCTCTCCATGTGCTTTAGCGACGCTGCTGGGGGGCACGTGACACACGACACCGTAGAGTCGGGATCCGTCTTGCACTTCACAATCGAAAACGTGCACGCACTGCGTTTGGTCTCGCCTGCCGCCACAATTAGTGATTGTTGGCAGCTTGTTTGCTGCAAAGCTCGACTATGCCCGGAAAACGCCTCGCTTGTAGTGTGTGGCATTACACAGCCTAAAGCACCCAATGTGGCATTTGAAATTGAAAAACTGTGCACGTTGCGGCAACTGGTATGCACAGAAAAGGTCATCAAGAGCCTGAAAAAACTACAAGAGGCCACTCTGAGTCGTGAACTCATCATGACGGCCCTGCTGCTTGTATTTGGCCGCACGCACGAATCCTACTACCCGGTTGGCTTGGAAGTCATTCACGTGCAGGCCGAGCAGGGCGATTACGTGACCGTGAAGCACATCACCGCCACCCCCGTGGATGTGCTGGGCATGCGTCTCCGTGCCGACAACGCATTGGCAAACAAGGCCGAAATCAACGTGCTGGTGCAAGATCGTGCCGTCGCTGTCGAAATCAACACGCAACTCCTACTCAATTCAGCAATCTACAAGCGTGTGTGTGCATGGCTCGCCACGCGTGACAAGGGCATAGTCAGCCGCGTTGTTAATGCCATTATAAGCGCCCCTTATGCCATATTCGCAAATTCGGCCGGCCAAAAGCGCAAGGCAACATAAAACAACATTGCGCGTTTTAAGCCTTCTTCTTTTGCGGCCTCAGACTCAGGGCTAATCTTAAATTAATGCCCGAGCGTTGAAAAATCACCATTGATTATCGCACGCAAATCTTCATCGGCTATAGCGGCAGCTTATTTTCGCATTCCTCAACTGAATCGGCGTTGGCCCGGCCAATGGGTTTCAACTCCTCGTGCATGATTGCTGCTGCAGAGTTGTCCAAGACCTCCTCCAGTTCCTTTTCTTGCTTGAACCGCTTTGTGCGCTGCGCGTTCTGGTCCGCGTCATTGGCGCCAACGGACTTCTTGCTTTCGTCATTCATTGCGTCTTGGATTTCAAAGATTGAGGGGCTACGCGCCTCCTGCATTTGACGCTTATGCCTTTCCATGTCGTGCAACTTCTCACGTTGAACATAGAAGGGCATCTCTCCAAACAAAGGCATGTTTGTACCTGTAGCAGCGTGTCCGAGAGCCATCGGCGTGGCTTCGGCGATTTCCGGCTCTGCAGCCATTTTCGCATTTGTTTCTTCCGATTGAACGACCACAGTAGGCAATCCAGGCATATTTAGATCGTCAGGTTTGTCAGTCTCCTCGTCCATGCTGTCATATGGCTCTGTCTTGGCATCATCGGCATCATCGTCAATCTCCTCGAGTGGATGCCTAGCTCTTGCATAAGCAAACAACAGTGCTTTTTCCTTAGGGTCTTCTGTGAAAACGCCCATGGCTTGATCTTCAAACAGTGATCCATTACCGTGTTTCCAAACTCCGCCAACCTTCTTCAGGTTCACAAATACGCGGTTCTTTTTCAAATCCAGTGGATTCGCTCCAGTGCCACCCCAGTTCTTGACGTTCCCTGTGCCGAATTCGACTGTTGGGGTTTTGCCCCAATATATTGTCTGTCTGGGAAGGTCCAACAATGTCTCGAAGTCTTCCCGTAAGAACCAAAACTCTGCGGTACCCGGTGCAAAGTGTTCTGTTCTTGTCACAAGTTTCAATTTGTATGTCATATCCTCAAAGCGAATTTTTGCGAGTTTTTCTTCTTTAGTTTTTTCCACGATGGTATCTGTAAAGATTTTCCCGGTAGTTTCGTCTTGATGAAAAAGAGGTGCATCCTTTTCATTCGTGTGTAGCATGTATTTGAAGCCTTCCAGCTCGGAGTCCGCAAGAACTTTGTCCACAGGTGAGACGTGTGTCTCAATAAACGATTTCACTGCCAGCCACAGTTGCTCTTTGTCCGCAATGCAGGAGGGGTCGAGATATGTTGTGTTCTCGAGCTGTGTACTCGGCTCTGGACTTATGTCATTGCTCGTTGGACCACATGAGTCCAAAGCAGGGTGTTTTCCTGGTTTGCTAGGAAAGCAAAAAGTGGATTCCTCCGATTCTCTGCAAGGAAACGTAGGTGGTCCAGAAGTCAAGATGCCTCCTGTTCCCTCCAGTTCAAGAACAAGAAGGGCGCCTTTGATTTTCCCCACAACTTTCATGTGTGGGTATTCTAAAAGCCTTGGGAGAAAACATTCACGGGCGTAAACATAATCTCGTCCGTTGCGTGTGACAATGTTTGTATAATGAATGGGTGCTTCCATGGCGTGTAGAGGACGACTCTAATGTTCTGTCAACCACTACACACAGCCGTGCTGCTTATATACTAGAACCACTTTAGCACGCGCACGTACACGCGCGCGTTTTTTGACGCGTGGCGGAACGTTCACGTGCACGTGCACGTACACGCGTAGATGTGGAACACGTGCACGTGCACGTTTACATAAGGCGTGCTTCGTTGGTTCCGGGAACGAACCCTTGCGTTCAAGTTGGTTTTATTACTATTAAACCCATGCAATCAACATATAAACCGAGAGAAAACGCCCATGAATATTCTTGGTGCATTGCCGGGATTAACGTTACTTGTGATGTTAATTCCTTCGTTGCTGCCACTCCTTGTGGTGGTTGGTTTGTTACTCCAGATGGGCAGCTCTGTAGCAAAATTGTGGCAAAACCACAGCAACCGCATTTACAACTGCTTTGTTGCAATGGTGGCAATTTCCATGGTTGGCTATAACATGCAGAAGTGTTTGCACATTTTAGTAACACCCAGTTAAATGTTGAAATTTAACTAAACGTGCATATCCAGCCATGCTAATACCTGCGCGCGGTTAATGGGTTGCATGCCTTTTTTCTGCATCCACGCGGTGTCGGGCAATTTTACGGCTAAACAGCGGTCTATAGTATAATGTGCAAGCAAGTGCGGCACGGTTGCGGCAATGCGTGATAGGTCAAGTTCGGCCACGCGATTGCTTTTGCTAACCCACAGCACGCGCTTGCGGTCTTCTACTTCATATGCAATTTGCAGCAGCAAGTACGTGTCTCCCAGCACATAACGCAAGACGTCGCGCTGCTGTGTTCCTTTGCACGATTCCCACTTGGTGACGGCCTCCGCACCGGTCATGGATTTGCTGTTTTCTTCCTGCCTGGGCAGCATGGCCTTTGCGATACTGGAGAGCTTCACAAAGAAGCCCTTGAACGTCAGGAACGTAAACAGCAGGTCGCTGTGATGCTTGCACAGTTCGCAAGTTCTGCGTGCCAGGTCGCGTCGACCGTAGCGCGTGAAGACGGTAGCAAGCACGCGAAAATCGTAGCTGCCTCCGTTAAACGTGAGCACGACGTCTCCCTCGGACACGCATCTTTCCATGTAATGCAACAATCGCTCGCACTCGTGCACGTCCATGTGCAACAGACACAATGGTGAATCTTCGCCTCCTTTGGCGTGCTCTTCATCAAGAGCTGCTTCTTTGTGTGCCCATTCACAGCTCCATTTGCTGGGCGCTACGGGCAAAGCGCTTGTGGTGACACCAGGGGCCATGCTACACCACAGAATGTGCCTTTGGGACGCAGAATGCAACGTGGACGCACACGTGATGTTAACCTCCCTGCCGTAGTGCTCGCTTTCGGGGTCATCATCAAAAAGGCCGTCTGTTTCTAAATCCAAGCATACAAACGCCGGCCGCCGTGCACAGTGCCGCTTTGCGGTGGGGGATAAAGAGGGGCTGCTGGCCATTATAAAAAAGGGGAAAACAGCAAAGCATAATTTATTGCAGACCGTGACAAATGACAGGTGCCAGTACGCGGGCTACAAAATATATATTGCGCAACAACCCTGCAGCTGCGTAACAACGTGTTCGCTGTAGTATATGGTGGGGGACGAATAAGGGCTGACGGCCATTATAAGAAAAGCAAAACCGAAAAAGTAAATTTAGTGTACAGACTCAGTACGTGCGTTGCAGCATATATGTATTGCAGCACGTGTCCCTCCGGACAGCAATTCCAGATTTTTTTAAACACGGCACTTACAAATCGCTGTCGTTGAGCTGCAGCATAAACTGTCGGTTATTCAGCGTCAAAAGCACGGTGAACTGCTTCGTTTTGTTGTCATAAGACAACGTACAATATTTGTTTTTAACCTCGTCCTTTTTCCTGGATCGCACAATCTCAATTTCGTCCTCGCAAAACGTGCCCATGTCATCAATTGAGTCGAGGGGCGGTGGGGCCATATAGTCGTCCACATCTTTGGGAACGCTACCAAGCTCGACATCCAAAAATCCCTTTTCTACTGTAACAGAAAGCTCACTTAAGAACGATTCAAGGTGAAATCCGTCGTCGCAACCGGGGAACTCATCGTTGTTAATGCGTTTAAAGCTCATTTTACAATGACGAAGCACAAACAATGGCTTCGTATCAGCACGTGCCACAAGCACGCCCACAAATATAGTAAAAGTATTTGTTCGTGACTTTTAATTGCGTTAGCTTTACTTGAGCTCAGTCACATTAAAATTCGACCACCTTCATGCCCGCATGCACCGCATCAAGCAACACCGACACGTAATCCGTATCCAGCATGAACATGTAATGCTTATCATCCGTGATATATAACACCGATCCTTTGCGGTGCATTTTTACACTGCCGGTTATGTGGCACTTGTACAGCAACAACCAGCGAGTTCTGTGACCAGTCACGTCAAACGCTTTTTTGACGTCCCTCCACGAATTACACGCCGATGCGAAAAAGTATGGCATAAGTGTTGTACCATGCACTTCCTCCGTGCACAGGATGCCTTCGTTTGTCGCAACAAGACGATAGGTACTGTTTTTGTTGTTGTACATGGAGCGTGTGTTGGGTGTATTGTAAATTGCGTGCATGGCGACTTGTAACCGTGTTTGGTGAAACGGCAAGAGAAACGTCCTGCCAATTTCGACAAACTCGGTGCACGTGTTGCACAGCAGAAACGTGTAACGCGGTTTCAGGCGCGTGCAGATGTTGATGGTTTGTTCCAGGGGTAATTGCAGTATCAGCATGTTTGGGTAAGACGTGCAGGTGGGTGCCTGCTTTATATGCTTTGTGAATATTTGCTAGGGCTTGCGTGGTATGTATGCGTGTTTCTACTATTTGTGGGGTGGTGCTTACTCTGGGAGTGAACACCCGAGAGATGCCAGCGCGAATTAAGGCAAACGTCAAGGTTGTAGTTCAAATACCATCTGGGCGTCCAGGACGTCCCCCACATTACGCTGCAACGGTTGTGGCTCGCGATGCCACAGAATACGTGCTTCAGATTGCGTATGGAGGTACAGAAAAGCACCTCTTTGATAATGTGTTCCTCCCTACAAGCAATGATGAGTGGAATCGCCTTGCAATGAAACAAAAGCAGGCGGCTGTGGTCAAAGGCGAACTCCAAGACAACAAGAGGAAGTCTATGGAAGTTGATCCAAAGGCGATACCATTATCTTTATGCGCCCAGAAAGACGCAACAATTGCAGCACTCAGAGCCGAGATTGCAGCACTAAAAGCCAATCATGCTCCAAAAGGGTCCATGTGCTCGGATTCGGACAGTGACAATTCATCAGGGAGCAAAAATAAAAGCCCTTGCAAACAACAAACTTCCGTTACAGAACAGGTGATCCAAGGTCATGAAAATGTCAAGGTTTTGACAGATGAATTCAAACAGGCATGTTGCATTGATATGCTTAGCTACGTGACAAAGATTGAAACCCACATCCAAATGGCTTTAGCATTAACCAATCCTGGTGTTGCAGAAGATCATGCCTACGCTCCTGAATTAATGTCCAGAACACTTGCTTTGTTGGGCCCATCGGGCTCTGGCAAGACAATGTTGGCTGTTGCTCTTATCAAGAAGCTCAGCGAGAACCCAAATTATTATTTGGTCGTCAGGCGCGTTTTGGCATCGCAATTTACACCTTCACAGTATTACGGCGCGACCGAAAAGTATATCGAAAAGCTAACTGAAGAAATCAAGGTGTTGACAAGCCAACAGGCTCCACAGAGTGAAGACGGAAAAGAACGCCAATTAGTCGTTGTTCTTGTTTTTGACGAATATGCCTCGGTGGTTGGCCCAAAGTGTGGGTCTACATCCGACAATGGCACAAAGGAAGGCGTACAGGCAACAATTCGTATAATGTTTGATCGTTGGAAGCATATAGTGAACCTCGTCTTCTTGGCAACATCTTGTCCAGAAGATTTCTGGAAAATGAATGGCCAGGAGCAAAGGCGTTTTAAAACGTTTGACATGCCCAAATACTCGTCAGAGAACATTCGGCAAATCTTAATCAGCGTTATTCAAGCACACAAGATGGAATTGAGCGTCGACAATGTAAAGCTCAAGGAGATTTCACAAGAACTTTTTGCTTGTGAGGTAAAGATGTGTGATATTTCATCAATCGTTGCTGACGTTAAACAAACGCACAACGAGTCTTCAGTCGTTGCAAGAAGCAAAACCGGATTCCGCGGGAAGGTGTCGCAAAAAATTAACTACACACAACTGACAGACGCAGTTAAGCGTTTCAAGTGCTCCGGCCCCGAGAAGACAATCAAGAAGTTTACGGCCAAAAAAGAGAGGAACGCGCAAAAATCGCAATTGGTGTCGCGTTAAATGCGCCAAATTGTAATCCAATAAACCGCAATTGATCCCACACGCGCGTAAACGGCGGCAATGGGGGGGCCGCATGCAAGGTTGCACGGCGCGTGCATCCGCGTATGCGCGCGTTATATTTTGGCCGGGGTGAATGTGTGTGCATGTTTTATTCAAGCCTACGTCCGTGCGCGTTTTGGCGTTCGGTCCTGGGCTGCAATCGCGTTACTCTTTAAGAGCCCGGAGAAGATTTATGCTTTTTCTCGTCTTTTTGACACGCAGTGCCTTCGAGTGACGCAATGGTGCGTTTTCCCAGGCATTCAGGATCTTCTTCTTCCTCGTCCTCCGACGAATCGGTGTCTTCGTAAATTTCCCGCGTGCGCAGAAAGGCCTTGATGTTCTTCCACGTCGGTACGTCGACAAGAGGCTGCAATTGTTCTAAAGAAGAGATTTGATAACAGTGTAAGTATAAACACATCTTGTCGTGCATGTATGGCACAACAGAAGGGGTCGTGGTGGGCCTCACGTAGAATCAGGGGCCGTTTGTCCATGGGAGGCGTGTCGACAGTTATTTTGGCGTTTTCGGATGCTTTCAACATGACATCAAAGCCAACGCCAGGCAAAGCCCTGATCTGCGTGACGAGTGCGTCATCTTTCATGATTTGTTCGGCGCGTTCCCATGCCTTTTTTGAAACACGTGAAATTTTTGCTTGCATTACCCCTGAAAAGCAAAACAACAGCTCAAGATGCAGACAACAGAAACAACACATGCGATACACATTATGGACGGGGCGACGCTCACGATGAAATTCTTCAATTATTGCTGACACTGTCTTGTGAGGTGTTTGATTGAACCTGCTTCTGGCCTCAGCCAGTGCCCAGCATGAAATTTCTGGGGTAATTTCTTCCACTCCACGCATTGAGATATTCCAAACGGCAAGGTAGGCGTGGAAATAAATCTTGTCCTTAAAGCAAATTAATGCTGCCTCCATCTTTTCGTTTTGCTCATCGGTGGCCACGCGCTTCAACTCACCTGTATCACGACAGACATGTTGCCGGCGTCAAGCAATAGCCAGCCAAGAGTAGCAAACTACGTGATTTGCATGCTTCACACTGTAAATGTCAAAAAGAGTTAGATGGGAATTGTAGGTTACTTAGAATGTCTTCTCGGATCTGCGGTTTTGGAGTCTCGCTGTCATGATGCTCCGTTGCGGCATTTCTTGCTTTTTCATAAACTTCTGGTGGAAATATTGACATGAGTTGCCGAACAAGGGCTCTCCGGGCAGAGACTCTGTCAATGTCGCTCGACATTTTTCTCACTCACCCATAATACACGCCTACCTATATAGCAAAATACAACGCGTTGCGTGTTAATGCTTTTAATCGCTTTTGGGGCCCGCCTCTGCACCGGCTAGATTCGCAAGGGTGGACGCGGCGTGATTCTTAAAGCGCACCTTGCGCAGCAACGCTATATCTACAGCGGGCATTTTGACGGCCTCTGTGTGCGACTCGGAATCTAAACATATGTTTTCTAGGCACGTTTTGATTGCCACTACACTCTTTTGTAGCCCCACTAACATGTTGTACATGCCCTGCTTGATGTCCGTGTCAGCAGCGGTATCGTTGTCTAACAAAGAAGCAGGCGGTTGTTGTTCTTCGGTGCCTTGATTGGCTGCCGATGCCACATTTCCATTGAAATGTCCCATTTTCATGTTGACTTTGCTGCGAACCTGCTGCCTGCGCTTCTTACGCTGCCGCTCTTCCGTGTACTTGTGAATGGCGGCAAGCGGTGGCAATGCATAGAGCAGGAAGTTGCTTTTGGGGATAACGTCAATGCCATTTATGCGCAAACCAGTGCGACTAATGTAGAGCAGAGCCAATACAAAGCTGCGCGTGTCAGGTCCACGAGCACACGGCGACAGAAGCGAGGCTGTGGTTTGAGGGTCGAGCTTGCGCAGTTTGTTGAAGTAATGAATGCTGTGACGCACATAAAGAGTGGCTATGCTACGACGCTCGGCATGAGTCAGCGTGTAATATGGGGTGTCTGCATCGGATTGCAGGAGACGACAAATGACTTTGTTAAAGTACATGCTTTGTATGCCTGTCACAGGCAACTGGCAGCGTTTCTGTTTACAGTAAAGCATCGTGTCTTTAAGAGCCTTTTTGAACTTTGAAACGCACCTTGTAGTAATGTAGTGTTGCCACGTGACATGTACGTCACCACCCACCAGCAGTTCTTCTGTGAGTAGAGTAGTAAAGTATACGTTGTTGGCCGCGTATAATTGCTGTCGTTCGGGCAACTGTTGACCCAATTCTTTAATTGCAGGCACAGTGAGCAGAAAGTGCGTGTAGTCTGCAATGCTTTTCTCGGCAAGCTGTTTCTGGTTTTCAAGGGTGTCACCATCGTCGTCTTTACGCGTTTCTGACCATGCCATGCCTTGATGTCGATAGCTCTCTTTAAGATCAAACTCCTGCCATTCACCAAAGTCAACCACGGTATTCCCAATGGCACAAACACGAAAGCCGTCGCTCTTTGTGTGTAGACTGCTTCTGAGTGGGCATTCGTCGTAACCACAGATGTGTACGTTTCCGGTGCGGCTGCAAACATAAATGTCATTCAAAACAAACGTGGCGTCGGTAAACAGCTGTTTGGTGGCACCATTCAATTGCTGTTTTTGCATAACAAGAAAGTATGCCATTGAACTTGCGTCTTTATACCGGAAGGCACACGAGAGTCGCTTCATGACACATTTTGAATCACTGCAGGTGTGTCCTTGTTTACTGTGCTGCTCGCCACACAACATGAGTTTTTGTTTAAGTTTCGCCGTAACATGTTTGCGTAGTGTCTGCTCAGTCACATGCACACAATTGTTCGATGCCGTGTGTGCAGCATGTTCTGTAATATCGAGTAAAAGTACTCGTCCAAGCAAACAGCTGATGCGTTCGTCGAGTGCGCTACCACTGCACACCTGTTTATGGCGCAGCTGTAAACTTAACTGCCCCTCATTTTTACGCTTACTGCCACGTGAAGCGTTTGTAATTCCGTGGTGTTCTAATTGTAATGGTAATACGTTTCGTCTCTGGTGTGTTTTACCAGGCTGCATACTGACCGAGAGCAGAAACTGCCAACTTTCTATGTATGAACACAAATGACGTTAATTGTCATGTGTATATACGTGTGCATGTAAACTGTGTACATCACACACCCGGGTGAGACCACCCTGCACCCGGGTAAGACCACACTGCACCCGGGTAAGACCACACTGCACCCGGGTAAGACCACACTGCACCCGGGTAAGACCACAC
>MDTG01261665.1_pt1 | contig 11502 bp, 11 predicted proteins | sample 811421 | NCBI WGS metagenome assembly MDTG01 (sample SAMN05326645, study PRJNA326480) | marine metagenome | isolation source: seawater | place: Pacific Ocean: South East | collected 2011
CGGGCCAGCCATGACGCTCGCCGCAACTTCATCGAGGCCAACTGGCTCGCACCATTGTTGACCGGGGATACGCCGCTCCGCGGGAAACTCGGCATGCACAGTATCTTTGAAGATCGAAAAACGCGACGGGCGGACATAGACGATGATAGCCGCGACGGGTCTTCATTTCTGACCCTGAGGGGTATTTCTATCCCAAGCTTCCAGAGATGAGCGCACCCAGCCAACATATGGCTACCCTTATTGGCAGCTCGGCCGTTCTCATGTGGGGATTGTTGGCGCTTTTCACGACCCAAACAGGTGCAGTTCCGCCATTTCTGTTAGCGGCACTCTCCTTCGGCATCTCGACGAGTTTGATCGTCGCAAAATGGCTCTTCTACCGAGAGAATGTTATTCGTCATTTACGGCAGCCGCCTAGTGCATGGATCGTCGGTGTTATCGGTCTTTTCGGCTATCACTTCTTTTACTTCATGGCACTCCGCAACGCGCCACCCGTAGAGGCCGGTCTGATCGCCTACATGTGGCCGCTGCTCATTGTCCTATTCTCCGCCCTATTGCCCGGCGAACGATTGCGATGGTTCCACCTGGCGGGGGCCATCGTCGGCTTAGCTGGGGCGGCCATCCTGATCACCGGTGGCGCCGGGCTACCGGGGTTCCAAACTGAGTTTATGCTTGGGTACGTTATGGCTCTTTGTTGCGCCGTGACCTGGTCGATCTACTCCGTTGTGAACCGCCGCTTCAGCTCGGTACCCACGGCTACGGTCGGTGGCTTCTGCGCGGCGACAGCAATACTGGCGGCGCTATGCCACTTGGGGTTTGAAACAACAATCTGGCCCGACGGAACGCTGCAATGGCTCGCCGTCCTAGGCTTGGGGCTGTTTCCCGTGGGCCTGGCATTTTTCACCTGGGATTATGGCACCAAACACGGCGACATCCGAGTCCTCGGCGCCTTCGCGTATGCGGCACCGCTGATTTCCACAACGCTTCTCATTCTCTTCGGACAAGGCGAAGCGACTTGGTCAGTGGGAGTGGGATGTTTGTTGATCGTGGGCGGCGGCGTGCTCGCCGCGACGGAGATGCTGTATGAAAAATTTAGGTAATGTCTTACGAACACCACCCGCTTCACGATCACGTTCAAAATCGAGAGATTGACCGGCTTTAAAGATTTATATTCATCGTTCATAAGTCACGGTGAATTACTTTCCTAGTTGAGGCCTAGACGGCTGATAAGGCCCTTATTTTCAAAGCTTCGGCGACCCTTACCGCCAATTCCGACCAGTCGTCCAACTCACTTTGGCGAAACAAGCGAACCGAGGGATACCAGGGGCTGTCATTGCGGTCGCGCATCCATCGCCAGTCCGCGTCTTGCGATAAGATCACCCAAGTTTCCGCACCCATCCCTCCGGCCAAATGCGCCACCGATGTGCAAATACTGATTACCACGTCCAGTTGATCCACTAAGGCCGCCGTAGCCGCGAAGTCGGTGAGAAGCGGACGTAAATCATGGATCCTACCCTGCATACCTTCGGCGAAGATCTGATCCCCCGGATCGCCGTACTGAAGGCTGTAGAAGGTACAATCGGCCACGTCCAATACTTCTTTAAGAGCCGCTAGGCCCGCGGTCCGCGACGGATCGAACGGATTGTTCGGATTACCGGCCCAGACCAAGCCGACCTTCAACCCATCGCCGGCCGGGATGGGAACATGAATATCTTCCGGCGCACGAAGATAGGGCTCAACTACCGGCACCGTCTCGGGCGTGGTGCCAAAGATACCAGGCAGGCTCAACAACGGAACATGCATATCAAAAGACGGCAAGATTTCTGTCCTGGCAACAACCGCGTCGATGCTCTCCATGCCCGCCAGCAAAGACACCAGGGATGGCTGGCTCTCAAGGACTAACCGCCCCACCCTCGCCGCCGCTAGGGGGGCATATCGGATGAAATTCAATGTATCTCCCAATCCCTGTTCCGCGTGGACAAGAAGCGTCGCGCCGGGCTGTGCGCTTCCATCCCATTGAGGTTCGGCGAAGGGGCGGCGAAAGGGCTCCATTTGCGGCGTGCGCCAACGCCATTCGAACTCTGGCCACGCCTCAGTCCAACGGCCCTGCATAAGAAACTGCAGGCCTAGGTTGAGGTGTGGATCGGGATATTCCGGATTAATCAAAATGGCCTGTTCGAAGTCGTTCTGCGCCTCGTCGAAACGTCCGATACTATGCAACACATTCCCTCTGTTATTCATTGCTTCGGCACAATCTGGGCTCATCTCTAATGCCCGACCATAGCAGGCCAGAGCCTCGTACCATTGCCGGCGCATACCAAGCACGGTTCCCAAATTGACCTGTGCCGCGGTCATCGTTGGATCCAGTTCAAAGGCCTTCCTAAACGCCACCTCGGCGCCTGTCAGGTCTTCCGTGGCTTTCAGGGCGGCGCCCAAGATGTTGTAGGCTTGAGGGTAGATCGGATGTGCATCAATCGCAGCGCGACAGCTTTTGGCGGCTAGGTCAAATCGCTCCTGCGCCATGTAAAGCGCGGCCAGATTAGTCTCAATCTGGGCCCGGGGCTGGCCCATTGGCACGCCTTTGGCGGCCGCGCGAAAGGCTATCTCGGCCGCGTCCCACTCGCGTCGGGCCTGGCGGACCAAGCCCAAGGTATTGAGAGTATCAGCGCGCCCAGGTTCCAGGGCCTCGGCACGTTTACAGGCCGCCAGCGCCCGGCCCAGATCCTCTTGTTGCTTATGAAGATTAGCCAATTGCACCCAGGCCGTTACCAAGTCATCGCGAAGGTGAACAGCCCGCTCCAGATTATTAACGGCGCCCCGATTGTCCCCCTGGGCTTGCAGGATCACGCCAAGCATGGCGTACCCTTCGGCTAGGTTGGGGTTACCAGCGATCGCTCGACGGCACGCGGTGACCGCATCATCCAGCCGGTCCAGTCGCCAAAGCACCGTGGCCAAATTCACATTCACGCCGTCGTGGTTCGGTAGTGTAGCCCGCAGGTTTTCCCAGGCCCGCTCAGCTTCCGCGAGGCGGCCGGCCTGCTGCAAGGCCAGAGCGGCGCCAAAAGCGTCGGCAGTCGCCTGGTCAGCGACCATGGAACCTGCCTCCACGCCCCTGATATTGGCGCGCTGGGGGGCTTCCTTTTCCTCTCGGCGACGCTCGTGACGGTTCATGAAGATTCGCCTTAATAGTTCATCCTTCGGTGTGAGGCACGCATCTGATCGTGTCAACCCATCGGGTCCGTTGTATGCTGTTGTCTATGTGGCGCGATGTGGTCGATATCCGGGATTTCTATGCCACCCCCTTGGGCCGGTCGGCCAGGCGGGTGATTCGTCGGCGATTGCGCCGCCAATGGTCAGATGTCACCGGCCAAGCGGTTTTGGGATTGGGCTACCCAACGCCCTATCTTGGGACTTTTCGAAATGAGGCGGCCCAGACCATCGCAGCCATGCCGGCACGGCAAGGTGTTTTGCACTGGCCCCATGAAGACCCGGGATTAACGACACTTGTGGATGAGTTAGAACTGCCCTTCGATGACCTGTCCTTCGATCGAGTTCTATTAATTCATGCGCTTGAGTATGCAGAACAGGTACGCCCGCTGTTGCGGGAAGTATGGCGCATTTTGTCCGGAAGCGGCCGGCTCATTGTGATTGCGCCCAACCGGCGGGGCCTATGGGCGCGATTTGAACGCACACCTTTTGGCCATGGCCTACCTTACTCCGCTCGTCAACTTTCTCTGACGCTCCGCGATAATCTTTTCACGCCACTGGATATCGATCGCGCCCTATTCGCGCCGCCGCTGCAGTCAGCTATGATCCACTCCATATCGGCACCCCTGGAGCAGATAGGCCACCGCGCCTTCAACACATTCGGCGGCATCATTATCTCAGAATCCGTGAAACAGATCTATGCTGCGCCGCCGATCAAGGAACGCAGCAGAATTCGCGGATACCTGCAGCTACCTGATCATCAAGCACGGTCTACATCACCAACCTGAGCTAATCTACCCGCCACGGCACGATCCGACTAAACCCCAGGTTTTCTTTGATTTTGCGCGCCCTTCGCATTATCACTCACTTCCCAATAGCCTTCGGGCACAAGATGCGAACAACGTCATGACCGACGACAAACATAGATTGAATGCGCTCCGCGATGAGATCGACGCCATCGACCGCAACCTGCATGAACTAATCATGCGGCGCACCAAGGTCGTAGAGGGGGTGCGCGCAGCCAAGGAAGGCACCAAGGTCATGATCCGTCCGTCGCGGGAGGCGGAGATCCTTTACCGTCTGACGGCTGATCATAAAGGCGATTTTCCGAAGCGCGAATTGGCGCGCATATGGCGCGAATTGATTGTTGCCACTCTGAGCTTCGAAGGTCCATTTTCCGTCGCCGTGTTCGAGCCGGAAGAGGAAGCCGGGTATTGGGACCTGGCGCGCGACCAGTACGGGACATTCACCGATCTTGTCCGCCATGGCTCGGTCCGCGCCGTCGTTGAAGCAGTTCGCGAACAGAATGCCACACTGGGCATCCTACCGTTTCCGCACCGCGACCGAGACGAACTCTGGTGGCGATTCCTGGTCAGCGAAGCACCAGAGACGCCGAAGGTCATCGCGCGGCTACCGTTCATTCCCGACAGCAACATCCAAAATCCGACTTTGGAGGCCTTGGTCATCTGCCCCGTCGAACAAGAAGAAACCGGCCGCGACCGGACCTTACTGGCAGTTGAATCCCGGGAAGACATTGGCTACCCTGCCATTGAGAACGCCATGTCCCAGGCTGGACTTTCCGCTTCCTTTAATCAGCTATGGCGCGACCCGAACCGCCCTCAAGAATGGGTCTATCTTGTCGAGGTCTTCGGCTTTGTCACCGGCAGGGGCCAGAAAATGGTTCGGCTTCATGACGCTTTAGGCACGCGCGTCACACGTATCCTTCACCTGGGCGGTTACGCCACCCCCCTGAGCGAGAAAGACCTGAAACAAGACGACCAAGGAGAGGGCGGCGGATGACGGACATAAAGGTGCAACCCGGGATCATGGATATCGCGCCCTATGAAGGCGGCGGGTCTGACATCAAGGGTGCCAACGAAATTATCAAACTCAGTTCCAATGAAGGCGCGCTTGGCCCGAGCCCAGAGGCATCGGCGACTTACGCTGCGCTGCAAGGAGAACTACATCGCTATCCGGACGGCAACTGCACGGCGCTGCGCCATGCCATCGGCCATGTCCACGGCGTTAATCCGGCGCGCGTAGTCTGCGGATCGGGCTCAGATGAGCTGATCAGCCTACTTTGCCAAGCCTATGTCGGCCCCGGCGATGAGGTGGTCTTCAGCCAACATGGGTTCCTAATGTATCCCATTTCGGCGATGGCCGCCGGCGCGACGCCGGTGTCGGCGCCAGAAAAGGATCGCACCGCCAACGTTGATGCCCTTTTGGCAGCAGTTACGGATAAGACACGCATCGTGTTTTTGGCAAATCCCAACAATCCGACCGGCACCTATTTGTCTGCCGATGAGGTTGCCCGGCTGCACATTGGGCTGCCCGACGATGTCCTCCTAGTTATCGACGCTGCCTATGCGGAATACGTGGAGTGCGCTGACTACACTTGCGGGGCCGAATTGGTGGATACCTACGATAACGTCGTCATGACGCGGACGTTCTCGAAGATATATGGACTTGGCGGCATACGGCTCGGCTGGGCCTATTGTTCTGAGTCAGTGGTTAACGTCCTTCATCGGGTTCGCGGTCCCTTCAACGTCAACGGTGCGGCGCAGGCTGCGGGCACCGCCGCCGTTCGCGATGCGGCGTTCACTGATAGAGTTCGGGTCCACAACAGGAAATGGTTGCCGTGGACGCGCAATCGATTAATGGACCTGGGACTATCCGTTACGGACAGCGTCGGTAATTTTGTGCTCGTATGCTTCGACTCCATTGCGGATAAAAATGCTGAGGACGCCGACGCATTCTTGAAAAAAAACGGCATCATCGTCCGGCGCATGGCTAACTACGATTTGCCCGAATGCCTGCGGATCACAATCGGGACTGAGCGAGAAATGACGGCTGTGGTCGACACACTTTCCACGTTCCTCGGAAGGAACGAAACATGACGGCACCCTTGTTCGAGCGGATTGCACTTCTGGGTATCGGGCTGATTGGTTCCTCGCTCGCCCTCGCCATAAATCGCAAAGACTTGGCTGGTCACATCGCCATCTACACGCGACGCAAAGAAACTCTGAAACGCGCCACCGAACTAGAGCTTGGCGACAGCTATCATAGCGAAGTGGCCGATGCTGTTACGGGTGCCGATCTGGCCATCTTTTGCGCACCCCTAGGAGCGAATACGGCGCTGGCGCAGGCCTGCGCCCCGGCTCTCGCGAAGGGCGCGATAGTCAGCGATGTAGGTTCATGCAAGAGATCAGTCATTGACGACGTTGCCCCGCATCTGCCCAATCACGTGTCGTTGGTGCCTGCACACCCAGTCGCCGGAACAGAACATTCTGGCCCCGATGCAGGTTTCGCCGAGTTGTTCGATGGCCGCTGGTGTATCCTCACACCTGAAACGGGCACAGATCAGACGGCTGTCGACAAGGTTTCTAACCTCTGGCAACAGGTCGGATCAAACGTGGAAATCATGGACGCAGACCATCACGATCAAGTTCTCGCGATTACTTCGCACCTACCGCACTTGATCGCTTACTCAATCGTCGAAACGGCGACAGATCTAGAAAACGATCTGCAAAAGGAAGTAGTAAAGTTTTCCGCCGGCGGCTTCCATGACTTCACCCGTATCGCTGCATCCGACCCGACCATGTGGCGTGACGTTTTCCTGAACAACCGGGAAGCCGTCCTAGAAACACTGGGCCGCTTCACTGAGGATCTTACCTCCCTGCAGCGGGCTATACGACGCGGGGACGGTGACAAGCTTCACGAAACTTTTACTCGCACCCGGTCACTGCAACGTAGTGTCATTGCGGCTAAACAACAGGCCTGAGAACGATTATGGATGCGGTTTTTCAAAGTTTTCTCGTTGGATTTCCTATCCTAATTCTACACTCATCCGTGACATTGGCGATGCTTGTGATGGGAATTCTCCTGTATATTAAGATCACCCCCTACGACGAAATCGAGTTGGTGCGAGCTGGCAATTCCGCTGCAGCAGCCTCCTTAGCTGGGGCAATTATCGGCCTCGCCGTCCCTCTTGCCTTCTCCATGGCGTCCAGTGTGACTGTCTGGGAGATCCTCATTTGGGGTCCTGTCACGCTTTTTCTGCAGTTGATCGCCTTCCGCTTGACAGATCTGATGTTGAGAGATTTGCCCAAACGCATCACCGATGGTGAGATGGGGGCCGCCTTGCTCCTGATTTCCATAAAGCTAGCTGTCGCGGCCATTAATGCGGCCGCCGTTACGGCCTGATGCGCCGTCTTGACTGGTTTCTAGTCTTTCTGCTGATCCTGGGTGCGGTTGGCAGCAAGATCACTGATTTCGGCGGCATTGGGGGCGCCGAGAGGCGTTCGTCGAGTTCCATCCGAGGGAACCCGCGTCGGCCGGAGCCGCTAGATCATATTCCGCGCGCCTGGGATATGGAGACCAAAGACTGGCTGACGGCGCTGCCGAGATCGAAACGCAACGAAATTCCGGCCCACGCACCGATTCCCCATGAGGGCATGATCCTCGACCACGGCAAGCGGTCATCGTCATCGGGCAGCGCCTTTTCTCTCTCGGACAGCGGCGTCTGGTTAACGGCGCGTCACGTAGTCGAGGGATGCCACGCAATCTGGGTCCAAATCGCCCCACAGAAGGCACTGAAGGTGCGACGCACGATCATCCATCCGCGCGCGGATGTCGCCGTCCTGACAACTCGCGGCGGTCCGTCTGGACTGACACTTTCAGACGCCCAACTCCGGCGTGGCGACAACGCCTTTAAAATCGGCTTTCCCAAGGGAGTGCCCGGCGCCGTGCACGGACGATATCTAGGCGAAACTGCCATGCGCCATCGCGGCCGAAATAGCTACCGGGAAAAGGTCAATGTCTGGAGCGAGGTCTCGCGCATTCCAAGTCGATTCGGGTCCTTGGGTGGGCTCAGTGGTGGTCCAGTATTCGACGATACCGGGCGAATCATAGGTATTGTCGAGGCGGAGTCGCGCCGCCGTGGTCGAATTATGACAGGTAAACCAAAAAGCATAAACGAAATCCTCAAGCTCGCCCGGGTCAAGGTGAAACCCGGCGAGACCATTGGCGGCGGGTTTTCCGAAAAAGATTATCCACGGGCCGCGCGGCGCCTGATAACTACTTTGCGCATCGCCCGAGTGATCTGCCGCGTCGACGCGTTCTAATGGCCGTCCGGTAACACGTCGCAGGCATATCCGGCCTGGTGGTGGTCCTGATAAGCGAGTTGATGGGCGCGTTTCCGTACGCCGATGATGGACCGCTGAAAACTGCTCACTCGGCCCCTTTGGCCTTTATCGCCAACGCCACCGTGCTAGGTTTGGCTAACTGCTTGCGCGCTCCGCTCGCCAACCAACGGGAGACACCCTGATGCCCTTGCCCGAACTACCTTCACTGAAAATCCGCGACGTCGCCGTGCGTTCCGTCATGGTCCCGTTGCCGCACCCCCTAGTCACACGGGTCATCACTATCGACAAGATGGCCTTACTGCTCATTGACGTGGAGACGGTCGAAGGTATTACGGGACGATCCTATCTTTTCGGATTCTCGGAACGGGGCAATTCCTACCTGGCGCCGATCATCCGGGACATGGCAGCCGCGGCGACAGGTGATCCGGTTGTGCCATTTGACCTCTTCAATAAAGGCCTTAAACAATTCACCCTGTTCGGTCACAAGGGTCTGCCGCTGTTCGCTGTTGCGGGCCTGGACATGGCCTACTGGGATGCCTTGGCGAAGGCTACTGACCAACCCTTAGCGACCTTCCTTGGTGGATCTATTGATCCGATCCCCGCCTACAATTCGAACGGCTTGGGCCTCACCAATGATCTAGATGCATTGGCCGCCGAAGCAGAGAGCCTGATCACCGAAGGCGACTTTAACATGGCCAAGGTACGCCTTGGACGTGACACTCTAGAACAGGATATCGCCGCCTTCCGCGCGGTTCGCGCCGCGGTCGGGGATGACGTACTTCTGCCGGTAGATTTCAATCAAGGTCTTGATCTGGATGAAGCGCTCAAGCGCGGCAAGGCGCTAGACGCCGAGAGCGTTTATTGGATCGAAGAGGCCATCGCCTACGATAATTTTGAGGGCTACGGCCAACTCACCGCGGAAGTAGAAACTCCCAATCAAATCGGCGAGAACTTTCACGGTCCCAAGGATTTCTCCGACGCCATCGCCGCAAAAGCATGTAATTTCGCTATGCCCGACCTACAGCGTATTGGCGGGGTAACGGGCTGGCTTTGCGCCATGGCGATCGCTGAAGATGCCGGCATGCCCATGTCGTCTCACATTTTCCCCGAGGTTTCCGCCCACGTCATGGCCGTGACGCCGACAGCGCATTGGCTGGAATACACGAGCTGGGCCAATCCGATCATTGCCGAACCTATGGCGGTCCAGGATGGCCATGCAATCATTCCGGACCGGCCCGGCGTCGGGCTGGCATGGGACGAAGCGGCGGTCGCCACCTATCAGGTGGAGGCCTGAACCTTAAAGAGTTAAACCGGCCAAATCCCGGGCGGCTCTCCAGAGATCGACATCGCTGCCAGAGACATCGAAAATGAAATCCTCGTCCGCCGGCGCATTCAACCAGTCGCCCCGGGCAACCTCTTTCTCCAACTGCCCAGGCCCCCATCCGGAATACCCGATCATCACTTTCATGCGGATTGGTCCTTCGCCTCGGGCCAACGCGTCCAGGATGGTTTGATCACTGGTCATGGCTAGGCCACCCGGCGCCCGAAACGTATTAGCAGTCTTGAAATCCGGCGAATGGAGAATTAACACTCTGCCAGTCGATACTGGCCCGCCAAAGTGTATGCATACGGGATGCTCGCTTTCCGACGGAGTCAATGCAAAACCCTTCAGCAGATGGTTAAGATTCCCCTCGCTAATAACCCTATTTATAATCAAGCCCACTGCGCCCTTGGCGTTGTGTTCCAAAAGGTAGATCACCGTCTGCTTAAAAACGGGATCCAACACATTCTCCCCAGCGACCAGCATACGGCCGGCCAGATTGGGCTTGTCGTCGTTGGCTGGAGCCAGGTTAGCCGACCCGGTGAGAGCGATGACTATGCTGAGGATCAGCCACAGCCGGCTCATGGTACGCGCTGACTGAAAACGTGCGACCAATCGATACGCGGCACCTTCATTATCATCAGAGATTTCAGGGTTACCTCCTGGTCCTGAAGGGTTAGCGGCACTTTGATATGAGGTGATCTACCCAAAGGCTGGTCGGCCAAGACCATCAGCACCAGCTTTGCCGCACTCGCCTGTCGGATGCCTATTATATTGCGTGATCGGAGCGCGTCCAACGTTTCCATAAATCCTTCTACGCGGGCGGCGAAGGCGCCCATGGGTTGCAGGTCATCATCAAGGGCAAAGGTGCCGTCGCCATCCAGGTGTAAGGGCCCGTACTCCAGGCTGAAACGGTTCAACTCCAATGCCCCACCGTCGTCCCGCCATCGGATCAGAACATCGGGATCGCGCAGCGACGTCAACTGCCCGGCAACGGAAGCGGTCAATCGCAACAGTGTGACGTCGTTACCCAGTGGCAATAACCAGGCCGCGGGCAACTGAATGTTCTCGCCAGCAAAATCGAGACCCAACGGCGACTGCCCAGCCTCCAACCATTTACTACCCCAATGCACATCTATGGCAATGCGCTTCGCCGACAAGGTTCCGAAACGCGAAAACTCAGCACTGACATCTTCACCTTTTAGCGTGCTGCGCCATGCTCCGCTTCTCTGAACATGGATCACGGCACCGAGCTCACGCGACATTAGGTCAACTCGGCTTTCCCCGATAAGCTGATGTAAACCGCGCAGATCAACATCGACCTTTGCGGGCCTCCAGGGGCGGATTCGAGCGGTCAGAACCGGTGGGCGCCACTCCAAGGAGTGCCCCCGTTCAATCAGCATGCTGGCACCTTCCATACGCACATTAAGCCAAAAGGGAAAACCCGACATCTCCAATGACTTATAGCTAACCTTCCCGCCTTTGCGTTGCTGATCGGCGATCCAATCGTTGATGCCAGTCTCCACCCGTTCCGCGATGGACAACCAGTAAGCCGTCCACACACTAGCTACCAGGGCCAAAGCCAACACGGCCATACCGGTCGTGCGGAACGGCCACCGGGGGCGCTTATTTGCCAAGCCTCCCGTTTTCTTCGGCATATCTTGGTCGTCGAATTTTATCTTGTTCATGTTGGGGAGTGTAGTCTCAGTAGCTACGCCCGGCCATAACCAGAATGCCATCGCCATCGGAATGTTGGTGGAATACTGAGCGGGTAAGTTATCCTGAGACTTAACCGCATGACCCGCCTACACTGCGTTTGCCCAATGTCATCAG
>MDTG01030002.1_pt1 | contig 11501 bp, 10 predicted proteins | sample 811421 | NCBI WGS metagenome assembly MDTG01 (sample SAMN05326645, study PRJNA326480) | marine metagenome | isolation source: seawater | place: Pacific Ocean: South East | collected 2011
CAGAAAATAGAACTTTTAATAATAAAAGATTACAAATAAATTTAGCTTTAAATTATGGTTCTAAAATAGAATTAATTAATTCATTTAGATTATTATTAAAAAATAAAAAGAAAATAAATGAAAAAAATATAGGAAAATATTTATTTACAAGCAAAATTCCTGATCCTGATTTACTAATCAGAACAGGTAATACGCATAGATTAAGCAATTTTTTGTTATGGCAAATAGCTTATTCAGAAATATTTTTTGAAAAAAAACTTTGGCCTGATTTTAAAGTAAAAGATTATAATAGAATATTAATTAAATTTAAGAAAATCAAAAGAAACTTTGGTGATATTTAATGACTCCCGAATTAGTAAAAAGAATTTTTTATTCATTTGTTCTTGTTGTAATTTTTTTATTTAGTTTTTTAATACACAAATATTTATTTTTAATATTACTTTTCTCAGTTTTTTCATTAAGTTGGTATGAATGGATTAATTTAATAAAAAAGGTTAAATTTAAAAGTAAAGCAATTGAAAATTTAAGTTTTTTAACTTCTTTTTTTTATCTATTGTTTATAGGTTTTTTTATATATGAGGCTTATAATGCAGATAAAATTTTACTTTTAGTTTTATTAACAGTATGCATTTTTTCAGATATAGGCGGGTATTGTTTTGGTAAAATAATTGGAGGTAAAAAACTTACAAAAATAAGTCCAAACAAAACCATTTCTGGCTCAATTGGTTCTTTTTTATTCTCCTTAATTTTTTTCAATTTTTATTTTTTTTTTAGCAAATGATACTTATTCAACTTTTAATATAATGTTTATTATAATTCCTATTTTTTTATCTTTTATATGTCAGACAGGTGACCTTTTTATTTCATATTTCAAACGAAAGGCAAAAATAAAAGATACAAGTAAATTAATACCAGGTCATGGTGGTATATTAGATCGCATCGATGGTATAATCTTTGCTCTGCCAATAGCCATTTATATATCACCTGTAATATTTTAATTATGAAAAAAAAAATTGCAATTTTAGGTTCTACTGGTTCAATTGGTAAATCGACACTAGATATAATAAAAAAGAATCCAAATGATTTTGATGTAGTTTTAATTACTGCTAAAAATAATCACACACTTTTATACAAACAAGCAATTAAGTTTAAAGCAAAAAATATAATTATTTTTAATGAAAAAAAATATTCAATATTAAAAAAAAAGTTAAAAAATAAAAAGACTAAAATTTATAGGAATTTTTTTGATTACAGCATTAAAAATAAAAAAAATAAAATTGACTATACAATGTGTTCAATTTCTGGTTTGCATGGATTGAAACCAATATTAAATGCTATTAAATTCAGTAAAAAAATAGCTATTGCGAATAAAGAATCAATTATATGTGGTTGGAATTTAATTAACAAAGAATTAAAAAAACATAATACAGATTTTGTTCCTGTAGATTCCGAACATTTTTCTATATGGAGATTAACCGAAGATACTAACAATAAAAATATTAAAAAAATTATACTTACTGCATCTGGTGGCCCTTTTTTTAATACAAAAAAATCTAAGATTAAAAATGTTAAACCTGTAGACGCTATAAAACATCCAAATTGGAAAATGGGAAAAAAAATTTCAGTAGACTCTTCAACCTTGATGAATAAAGTTTTTGAGGTTATTGAAGCCTATAAAATTTTCAATTTTGATCCTAAAAAATTTGAGGTATTCATACACCCACAATCATATGTTCATGCTATTGTACAATTCAATAATGGATTAACCAAACAATTAATACATGACACAGATATGAAAATTCCGATTATTAATTCACTAAGTAATCCAAATGCAAATTTAAATATTAAATCTTCAAATATTGATCCAATGAAACTAAGCAAGCTAGAATTTTATCCTGTTGATTCAAGTAAATTCCCTGTAATTAATTTTTTAAAGTTAGTCCCAAAAAATAATACCTTATTTGAAACAGTTATAGTAAGTGCTAATGACACTTTAGTTAATCTTTTTTTGAATAATAAAATTAAATATAATGATATTTATAAAAATCTAAACAAAGTACTTAAAGTTAAAAAATTTATTAAATTAAAAAAAAAAAAACCATATAATGTTGATACAATTTATAAAATTTATGAAATGGTGAGGTTGAAAACAATATCTTTAAGTGTATGATAATATCTTAGATTTTTATTACAAATATTCTTATGAAACTTATTTTACGAATTTTCTTGATTAGTATATTTTTCATTAATTTTTCATTTGCCGAAATCGTTGAAAAAATTAATGTTAAAGGAAATCAGCGAATTACCAAAGAAACAGTTGTTGCATTTGGAAGTATAGAATTCAATAAAAATTATAATTCTGATGATGTTAACGAAATTATAAAAAGACTTTACAAAACAGATTTCTTTGAAACTATTAAAATTACTATTGACGATAAAACAATGTTTATTGAATTACAAGAAAAGCCAGTAATCCAGAATTTAGATATACGTGGAGTAAAAAGTAAGAAAATTCTTGAATTACTCCAAGAAAATTTTTCACTTAAAAGTAAAGGTACATTTTCAAACTACTTACTTAAAAAAGACACTGCAATGGTAAAATCTTTATTAACTAGTGCAGGATATTATTTTGTTGATTTAAAGGTATTAAAAACATTAAACGATAATAACAGTGTTGATTTGATCTACGACATTAATCTAGGAGAAAAATCTAAAATTTACAGTATTGAATTTATTGGCAATAAATTTTTTAAAGATAGAACTTTAAAAAGAATAATTACAAGCGAAGAAGACAAATTCTGGAAATTTATTTCCTCAAAAAAATTTCTTAATGAAGAAAGGATATCATTAGATAAAAGATTATTAACGAGTTATTACAAAAATAAAGGTTTTTATAAAGTTAATGTAGTTTCAAACCATGTGGTTTTTGATGAGGGAAAAGGATTTAAACTTACCTTTAACATAGAATCAGGTAAACGATATATGTTTGGTGATGTGAAATTTGATATATCCGACGATTTAGACAAAAAGTATTTTTCTAAAATAGCAGATACTTTGCCGGATTTAAAAGATGAACATTATTCAATGAAAAAAATGAGTAAAATTTTGGAAAAAATAACATCAATATCTATATACAAAAATCTTGAATTTATAAATAGTACTGTAAAAGAAACTGTTAAAGGAAATAAGGTTGATATTATTATTAATATCGAACAGTTAGAAAAATTTTATGTAGAGAGAATTAATATATTAGGAAACACCATTACTAAAGATAATGTAATAAGAAGCGCCATGATTACTGATGAAGGAGACCCATTTAATTATCTTTTATTAAATAAATCTGTAAATAATATTAAATCTAAAAGGTTATTTGCTAAAGTTGAAGGCAATGTTAAAGATGGTTCGCAAAAAGATTTAAAAATTATAGAAATAGAAGTTGAGGAAAAACCTACAGGAGAATTGTCAGCCGGAGCAGGGGCAGGTACGTCAGGAACTAGTTTTCAATTTGGTGTAAAGGAAAATAATTGGCTAGGTAATGGAATTTCATTAGAAGCTAATGTTAAAATATCGGATGAATCATTAAAAGGAAAATTTGCAGTCACAAATCCAAATTATAATTATTCAGGAAATGCAATTACAACATCTTTAGAAAGTACCACTACAGATAAATTGTCTGATTATGGATACAAAACTTCAAAAACAGGTATTAGATTTAATACTTTTTTCGAACAGTATGAAGATTTCTTTGTTAGTCCTACAATATCTATTTTTGGGGAAAAATTAGATACTAATACTAATGCGAGCACACAATTAAGAAAACAAGACGGAAGCTATTTTGATGCCGATTTACAATATTCTTTAGTTAAAGATAAAAGAAATCAAAAATTTCAACCCACGGATGGTTTTAGATATTCCTTTACTCAAAAGCTACCATTATATTCAGATGGATCTACCATGATAAATGGTTTAGATAGTTCTTCGTATTATTCATTTAATGAAAATTTTATTGGATCTTTTAGATTTTACTCTAGGGCTGCTACAACATTATCAAACAATGATGATGTCAGAATATCAGACAGGATATATATTCCATCAAGATATTTAAGAGGGTTTGAATATGGAAAAATTGGTCCTAAAGACTCTGGAGATTATATAGGCGGAAATTATGCAGCAGCAGCCTCAGCTATTCTTTCTATGCCAAATGCATTTACAAATTTTCAAAATACTGAATTAAGTTGGTTTTTTGATGCAGGTAATGTTTGGGGAGTTGATTATAATTCGACTTTAAGCGAATCTAGTTCATTAAGATCATCAATGGGTTTAGCTGTAGACTGGGTAACACCAGTTGGACCTTTTACTTTTTCTTATGCTTTACCAATAACTAAAGATGATACTGATAAAACCGAGTCTGTTAGGTTCAATATTGGTACTACATTTTAATGAAATATTTTGTAAAATTTTTTGTAATTACATTTTGTCTATTAATTAATATTAATGCCTTTGGAAATGAACCAATAGTTTACATTAATATGAACAAAATATTAAACGAAAGCAAAGCTGGACTATCAATTAAAAATGAATTGGAGAAAATTCACAAAACTAATTTAGATATTTTCAAAAAAAAGGAAGAACAATTCAAAATTGAAGAGCAAAAAATACTATCAAAAAGAAATTTAATGAAAAAAGAAGAATTTGAGATTAAAATTAATGATTTAAGAGAAAACTTTAAAAAATACCAAGAAGAAAAAAAAAATAAGATACAGGAAATAAGCAATAAAAGAAATAAAGGAACAGAAAATATATTAAAAAATTTACAAGAAATTTTAACAAAATATTCGAACGATAATAATATTTCTATAATTCTTGATAAGAGAAACTTAATTATTGGTAAATCTGATCTAGATATAACTAAAGAAGTTATGATAAAGCTAGATCAAAAGCTGCCCTCAGTAAAAATAAATTAATGTTAAAAAATCCTTTTTTTGAAAACAAAGGACCATTTAAATTAAGTAAAATCAATGAAAAATTATTAATATCTATTAATTTAGATACTTCAGTTAAAAATTTCAAAGTTTTTGATGTTAAAAATTTAGCTGAAGCCTCAGAACAAGATATTACATTTTTTCATTCAAATAAGTATAAAAGTTTGGCTAAAAATACTAAAGCTTTTGCATGTATTACAAAAGAAAAACTTGCTCAATACTTACCTGCAAAATGTATTAAATTAATTGTAAATGATGTACTTTTTGCTACAGCAAAAGTTACTGAAGATTTTTATCCAGAATCAATTATAGATAATAATAATCAAAATCTTTTTCCAATTAAAAATTCTTTTAAAAAAATTAGATGTGGTAACAATACATTTGTTGGACCCAATGTAGATATTGGTGAAGACTCAGAGGTTGGCCATAACACTTTAATAGAGCAAAATGTTAAAATAGGAAAAAAATGTTTTATTGGATCAAATGTAATTTTAAGAAACACATTGATAGAAGATTGCGTTCACATATTAGATGGAGCAATAATCGGAAAAAAAGGTTTTGGATTTATTCCTAATAAAGTTAAGAACTACAGATATCCTCATATTGGTTATGTTCATATAAAAAAAAATTCTGAAATAGGTTGTTCTTCCACTATAGATAGAGGTTCATTGTCAAATACAATAATTGGTGAAAATACTTATCTAGATAATCAAGTTCATATAGCGCATAATGTGAAAATAGGCAATAACTGTATTATTGCAGGCCAAGTAGGTATAGCGGGCAGTTCAAACATTGGAGACAATGTAATGATAGGAGGTCAAGCAGGTATATCTGGGCATCTTAAAATAGGAAACAATGTTCAAATAGGTGGTGGCAGTGGTGTGATAAAAAATATACCTGACAATAGTAAAGTTATGGGATATCCAGCTATTGATATTAAAAATTTTGTAAAAAAAATTAAAAAAAAATGAAAAACTCAATTAATAGAAAACAAATCAAAGAATTGTTACCCCATAGAGATCCAATGTTACTGATTGATGAATTAATAAATATAGAAAAATTAAAATCTGCAACAGCAATTGTTAATGTTAAAAAAGACAGCTTTTATGTTCAAGGTCATTTTCCTGGTCAACCCGTAATGCCGGGAGTGCTAATTGTAGAAGCTTTTGGACAAGCTGCAGCAGCATTAACTGCTCATGGAATAGACAAATCCACATATGAAAATAAACTTGTTTTTTTAATGAGTGTAGAAAAAGCAAGATTCAGAAGCCCAGTAGTTCCTGATTGCAAGTTAGAGCTTAATATTGAAGCAATTAGATCACATGGAAAGGTTTGGAAATACAAAGGTGAAGCCTTTGTTGAAGGAAAAAAAATGGCCGATGCTCAATGGTCTGCTACTATTGTTGACAGGAAATAATTAGCAATATTTATTGATAAGTAAATAAAACTAGCTTTGATATTAATTATTATCAATGATTGATAAAAATTCTGTAATTCATAAAGACTCAAAAATATCTGATAGTGCTGAAATAGGTCCGTATGTAGTTATTGGTCCAAATGTAGAAATTGGAGATAATGTCAAAATTCATTCACATGTTAATATTTCTGGAACTACAAAAATTGGTGATAAAACAATAATTTTCCCTTTTGCAAGTATTGGCAATGATCCTCAAGATTTAAAATACAATGGAGAAAAGACAAAGCTCGTAATAGGTAAGAATAACATGATTAGGGAGTATGTGACCATTAATCCAGGAACAGAAGGAGGGGGTGGAATAACTAAAATAGGAGACAATTGTTTGTTTATGATTTCTTCACACATAGCTCATGATTGCAAAGTAGGAAATAATGTTGTTATTGCAAACAATGTTCCATTAGGAGGACATGTGACAATAGAAGATAATGTAGTTATTGGAGGCAATTCTGCTGTTCAACAATTTTCTAGGGTTGGTAAATTTGCAATGATTGGAGGAATGACAGGTGTATTACATGATGTTATTCCTTATGGTTTGTCAATTGGAAATAGGAATTACTTACAAGGGTTAAATTTAATTGGTTTAAGAAGAGCTAAATTTGAAAACAAAAATATTCTTGGTTTAACAGAAGCCTATAAAGAAATTTTTGCAACAAAAAACCTTACAGATAATTTAAATAATTTAAATGGAGCATTTAAAGAAAATCCACTCGTTAACGATGTAATTGAGTTTATAACTAAGGATAAAAAAAGATCTATTTGCACACCTTTTTCTAAGGAGTAAGATGATTGGCTTAATTTTTGGAGACACAAGTTTTCCAATTGAAATTCTAAAAAAAGTAAAGAAAAAAAAAATAAAGTATTTAATTATAGATTTATCTAAGTCAAAAAAATTTAAAAAAGAAAAAAACTCATATTCAGTTTCAATTGGTCAATTCGGTAAAATTATTAAAATTTTAAAAAAAAACTATTGTAAAAAAGTATTATTTGCTGGAAAAGTATTAAAGCCAAATTTTTCAAAGCTTAAATTGGATTTAAAAGGTATTTATTACATGCCTAGAATAATTAAAGCTTTAAAACTAGGTGATGCAGCTATTTTAAAAGAAATTATTAAAATATTAAGACAAGAAAAAATTAAAACTGTTAGTTCATTAACTTTTAATCCTGAGTTAGCATTAAAAAAAGGAATTTACTCAAAAACAAAACCTAATAATATAGATAAAGCTGATATAACCAGAGCAATTACAACATTAAGCAAAATTGGAAAATACAATTTTAGCCAAGGGGTAGTTGTTAGAAATAAAAAAGTGATCGCTGTGGAAGGTAAAGGCGGAACAGAAAAAATGCTTAAAAAATGCAAAAGTAAAAAATCAAAAAACAGTGGCGTTTTGGTTAAATTTCCCAAAACAAAACAAGATTCAAGAATTGATTTGCCAACTGTGGGTTTGAAAACTTTAACTCAATGTAAATCCGCAGGAATTAAAGGTATTGTTTTAAAAAGCAAACAAAATGTTTTTCTTGAGCAAAAAAAATGTATTAGCTTTGCTAATAAGAACAAAATGTTTATTTCAATAAAATGAAAAAGATATTTATTTCTTTATTATTTTATTTTGTTTCCATAAATTTATATGCCTCGGAGATTAAATTTGAAAAGATAGTTGATGGATTAAATAATCCATGGAGTTTATCTTTTGTTAATGCAGAAAAAATTATATTTACTGAAAAATCAGGTAAGCTATATACATTTAATTTAAAAAATAAAAAACTTTCAGAAATAGATCACAATCTAAATGTATTAGATTATGGTCAGGGCGGGTTACTTGATGTGTTATATGCAGATAAATATGTCTATATTTCTTACTCAGAAAATAGAGGTAATTGGGCTTCTAGTACCTCAGTTGCAAAAGGTAAGCTAAATCAAAATATTATTGAATTTAAAAATATCTTTAGAGCTGAACCACCAATAGAATCTATGTACCATTTCGGCTCAAGATTGGTGATTAAAGATAAATATCTTTTTATAACAGCAGGTGAAAGAGGCAAGGGTATGATTGCGCAAAACGCATCCAAACATCCTGGTAGCATAATAAGAATAAACCTTGATGGCACTATTCCTAAAGACAATCCAAAATTTAAGAATAAAAAAGATTGGTTACCTGAAATTTTTCAAATAGGTGTAAGAAATCCTCAAGGAATGGCTTTATCGCCATTTGATAATAAAATTTACATGACTAACCATGGTGCAAAAGGTGGTGACTGGTTTGGAACTGCAAATCACGGAGAAAATTATGGGTGGAAAATTTTAGGCTGGGGAGGAATAAATTACTCAGGCACAAAAATAGGTCCTAAGTGGAAACCTGGTTTTACAAAAGCAATTAAATATTGGGTACCCTCAATAGCTGTAAGCGCTATGACCATCTATAAAGGTGAAGCATTCAAAGAATGGAACGGTAATGCTTTAATTACATCACTTAAAGATAAGTCTCTAAGAAAAATTGAATTTAAAGATAATGAATTTATTAGTGAAGAAACTATTTTCAAAGGTAAAATTGGAAGAATCAGGGATATAAAGATAGACAAAGAAACTGGTGAACTTTATATGCTCTCAGACAGGGGAGAGCTATGGAGGATGTATAAATGAAAAAAATATTTATTTTAACAGGTGAACCATCAGGCGATAAATTGGCTTCAAAAGTTATTGGTCAACTTAAAAATTCAAGATCAGATATAGAGTATTTGTCTGTTGGCGGTGAACACTTAAAAGGTTTAGGGATCAAATCAATCTATGACTTAAAAGAGATTACTTATCTTGGTTTTACCAAGGTTATTTTAAATCTTTTTAAAATAAAAAATAAAATCAATGAAACTGTGGATCAAATAATAAAATTTAATCCTGATATTTTGTTTTCTGTGGATAGCCCTGATTTTACTTTACGAGTGGCACAGAAGGTTAAAAAATTGAACCCTAATATCAAAACTATTCATTTTGTAGCGCCACAGGTTTGGGTATGGAGAGAGGGTCGAGTCAAACACCTAAAGTCTTTTTTGGATCATATTTTGTTGCTTTTTCCCTTTGAAAAAAAATATTTTGACAAAGAAAATATCTCTAGCACATTTACTGGACACCCTTTATTGGAAGAACAAGAAAAAGGTAAAATTGACATCAATCAAATTATTAATCACAAAGGAAGTGTTTTTTCCATATTTCCAGGTAGTAGACTTTCAGAAATTAACATTTTAATTCCCATCTTGTTTGAATTTATAAAATTAATGAACGAGAAATATAATGATATGTTCTTCGTTTTTCATTCTACAATGGAGCATTCACAACTAATCAAAGATTTTTTATTAAGAGAGGGCTTTAAAAATTGCGAAGTTATAAGTGATGAAAAAATTAAATTTTCAATTCTAAAAAAATCAATATTTGCAGTTGCTAAATCTGGAACTATTTCTTTAGAAATATGCAATGCTAGAGTGCCATCTATTATTATTTATAAACTTAATATGATCAATTATTTTGTTATGAAAATGTTAGTGAAAGTAAAATTTGCAAACATTATTAATATAACAGCTGATGAAGAGTTGATACCAGAATTATTACAATCGAAATGTAATTCAAAAAATATTTTTGATAATGTAAACAAATTTTTAATGGACAAGCAAGTTTCTGAACAACAAATAAAAAAATCACAAAAAATCATTGAAAATTTTAAAACTGGAAAATCTTCTGAAATTGTTAGTTCAGTTTTATTAAATTACCTCTAAATAAAATAAAAATAATAGGTCCAGCTGTCGCAAATAAAAAAGACCAAAACAATAGATAATTTCTTATGATTTCAGGAAAAAGATTAAAAGGTATTAGTTTTCCAACCAAGATGCTATTAGAAAAATCTGGGCTAGGAAAAAATAAGAAACCTAAAAATAAACCTAATATTATAGATAATATTAGATCTTTCTCTTTTAAGTTTTTTTTATAAAAAGCATAGAAAACTGTAAATACCGCTGCGCAACATAAAAGATCGGCCAACAAAAATAGATATAAAATACTAAAACCTTTTGATGCCACTACAAGTGAAATAGCGGAAATAACAATCACAAAAGCATTTGAAGACTTTAAATTTTTATTTATTTTTTTTCCGTCTACAAAAATTAAACTAGAAATAGCATTGATTAATGTATCGGTGGTACTTACTGTTAGTGATATCGCTAAAATAATAACTACCATAGATAAAAATTCTGATTTATCCTTCAACAAAATAGAGAAAAAGGCTAAATCTGGATTTATTTTACTGTCTACTGAAACTGCAATTATTCCGCAAGTTCCCATAAAAAAAACAATTGGAACAATAATCAAAAAAGATAATTTTAGACTTTTATTTAATACTTCATAGTTTTTTGCTGCAAAAACTCTTTGCCAGTTTCCTTGATGAAAAAGATTAGTAGCGGCAACAGCAACAAAAAAAGTTAATCCAGCTGTGTAATTTGGAATATATTTAGCACTTAACAAATTTCCAGAATTATTTTGGATTAGTTCATAAGAGATATAATCAAAAGTAAATAAATTGTATCCACAGATTAATAGTAGAATTAATATTATAAGAAATTGAAAATTGTCAGTAAGAATAGAAGCTCTTAACCCACCATACAAAGTATAAATTAACGTCGTTACAACGACAAAGGTAGCTGTTACCCATAAAGGAGTTCCAGAAATATAATTTATTAACATAGAGACAGCAGTCACTTCTGCGCATAAAAAAATAAACATATAGAAAATGCTTAATAACAAAACTAATTTAAATAAATTTTTACCTACTTTATGATAAATAAATTGTGTGAATGTAATCCCTGAAGGGAAAACCTTTCTTATTTTTTTACCTAAATAAATTAATGCTATCATTGGAAAAGCAGTTCCAAGTGAGTAACCAATAACCGATCCTATTCCTCCCCACGTTGCTGCAGAGGCTGGTCCAAACAAAATCCAAGCTCCTAAAGCAGAGGCTACTAGGCTACTAGTTAGAGATAGAGATCCAACCTTCCTGCCAGCA
>MDTG01048263.1_pt1 | contig 11501 bp, 9 predicted proteins | sample 811421 | NCBI WGS metagenome assembly MDTG01 (sample SAMN05326645, study PRJNA326480) | marine metagenome | isolation source: seawater | place: Pacific Ocean: South East | collected 2011
CGGGTCCACTTCGGCAATGCGAAGAAGCGCATCGACGCATTCAGGCATCGTCGTCCAGGGAATCACCGTGTCCTCACGAACGAAACATTCGTACGGATCACCATTCGCTGCGGCATGGAGCATCTCCGGGACATAGTCGCTGGTGCCTCCACTGGGTCTCGTATCGGCCGCAATCACTCCGGGGAGTCTCAGACAACGGAAATCAAGCAGGTATTCCGGACGGCCCTTGGACACCTGCCGGTAGTGCCTGGTGTAGTAGCGGCCCAGGGACTCGCAGTAGAGCTTGTTGGCTCCGTACATCGTGATCGGAGAAAGATGCTGGTTCTCACGCAACGCACCATCCTGCAGCTTCATCCCAAGCGTCCTGATTCCATAGACGGCAATCGTGCTCGGGAAAATGAACTTCACGCGACTGGCCCATGATTCACTCAATCTGGCGGCCAGACGAAGAAGATGGAAGGTCCCCTGCACGTTGACATCATGAGCCGTTTCGGGAACATGCTCGGCACGGGAACTCAGAAGCGCTGCCAGGTGATAGATCTCGTTCGTCTCGTGCATGGTCATCACATGCTCGAGGAAGTCCTTGTCACAGACATCACCGACATGAACGGCGTCGCAGAGCGTCCGAGTCTCCTCGGGGACTTCCCGGAGATCCATGGCGACGATCGAGACATCGTCTGATCGAAGGGACTTGATGAGGCCATGGCCGATTTCTCCAGCGGCACCTGTCACCAGTATGGAACGTCTTGGGTTGGTCGAAGGGGTCATGATCAGTGGATACTCGGGCATGGGATTGATTCCGTCGGGGTCCACTATTGTAATGATTCCGGTGAGCAACCTATGCTGGAGGTCCCATGACACCCCCACCAGGCCAGATAGACAGTGTGCTCTCCTCGACGAGAGCCGATTTTCGCCTTCAGGCCAAGGCCTCGGGCGAGTCCGTCGATCATGCGGATACCCGATGGGTGGATGTCCACCGACATGGGAAAATGCGATCCGGGAGAACCATCTCCCAGCAGATCAATGAACACTCGACGATCAAGTTCACACTGGATCTCGGAGATGGACACCAGAGTGAATCCGTGATCCTCCCGATGACAGGGCGTACGGGACGACAACGACTGACCCTCTGCCTGTCATCCCAGGTCGGTTGCGCACTTGGCTGCGGATTCTGTGAGACCGCCGCCATGGGGTTCATCAGAAATCTGACCGTCGCGGAAGTGCTTGATCAATGGCATGTCGCCAAATTCAGATTCGACTCACCCATCAGCAACATCGTCTTCATGGGCATGGGCGAACCCATGGAGAACCTCGACACCGTTCTGCAGGCTATCAGGATTCTCACGGATCGCTCCGGGCCCGCCATCGCCCCCTCCAGAGTGGCCGTATCGACGGTCGGTCGAGTCGCCGGTATCGATCGCTATCGTGACTTCATGACCCATGAGGATTTCCGACGCGTTCGACTGGCGGTATCCGTCAATGCGCCCAATGCGGAGATACGACGTGAACTCATGCCCATCACCCGCTCCGACTCGATGCCTGAACTGCACCAGGCCATGTCGGACTGGATCGCCTCCGGAGGCAAGCCGATACTCATCGAATACGTACTGATTCCCGGTGTCAATGATGCCGTGGATCATCCAGCCCAGCTGGCTCGATGGCTCGAGGGCATCGACTGTCGCATCAATGTGATCCCCTACAACCCCAGACGAAACTCTCCCTGGCCAGCCCCCACGGAGTCGAGCGTCGATGTGTTCATCGATGCGCTTCGCAGCGAGGGCTGTCGAGTACATAGACGCAAGACGCTTGGCCGAAGCGTCATGGCAGCGTGCGGCCAGCTGGGCAACGAGCATGTTCGTAGAAAAGTACCACTTCGAGTCCCGAGAGCCTGAATCAGGAAGTCATTCAGCGACCAGGGCCACCCCTTCTTGAACCGGAGGGTGCCGAACGAGCGCCCGGCAATCTCGTATATCGAACATCGCCGATGATCTCCTTGAGGCGGCCCATCATGGCGGCGTCCCAGTCTCGAATCTGCTGACGACTCTCGGCCGACTGCTTGCCCCAATCCGTCATGGGAATGCTTCCACGCCTGAAGAATTCCTGACCTTCGGCCCTTCGACCTGCCACGAACCGACTCATATCCTGCTCGAGAAGCGCCCGTTCCAGATCAATGACACGATCAAGCATCCATTCGGAGGCTTCAAGCTGAAGAAGCTCGACCGATTCCAGCTGGCTCCGCTCCAGGAGCGGACGCTGTTTCATGGCGGCATCGATGGATCTGAAGATTCGGGTAGTGCGATACAACGAATCCAGTACATCCATGTAGACCTTTTCACGAAATGCAACGGAGGACTGGGGATCCAGTGCATCGGCGATCGACTGGACATAGGAAAGCGTATGGTCGCGAAGTACCTGACGTACTCGTGCCTCCTGCGCAGCGGCATCGAGCCAGGCCTGTGGATCGGCTTCCTCACCTGCCCTGAGATATCGACGAGCCACATCCATGAAATCAGACGATCGCATCAGCAGCAGTTCACCCGCCTCCAATCGCCATCGACTGATCAGATCCGCCGCCAGCATTCTCTGCTGATCATCCTCAACCGATTCCTCGAGAACCAATTCCAGATCCAGAGATTCTCCTGCCAGCAGCCCACGATCAAGCTCGTTGGCGAATATGAGCTGCCTCTTGACCTGCTGCCATCTGGCCAGCTGATCCTGATTCAGGAACACCGCGAGCTGATCCTCGAATTCGGACTCGATGGCCGCCCTGTTGACCAGCCACCTGTCGAGAACCTCCTGGTACTCCCGGAACATCTGGGTGTAGTCGATGGCATTCTCCTGAGCACGCTGCAGCTCGAGGACCTGCTGCACAAGCGACTGGCTGGCCTCGTCGATGGCCTGCTTCATTCTGGCCTGATCACCATCCCATTCACCTTCGCGAAATCGCTTCTGCATGTCCTTTCGTATTCGCTTGAGCTCATCGGCAGCAGCAACCTGCTTCGCCTTGACTTCCTCTGAATCACCAGGATCCGGTGTCAGCGTGGAGGCTTCCAGCAAATAGTCCGACTTGGCATTCTGAAAGGATTCCTCATACTGCCCGAGCATCAGCTCGAGCACGGGACTGTTCTCGGGCTCGAGCTCGAGCCCTTCGATCATCTCCGGCAGATTCCCCGATATGAACCGGGGACGATCCTGTCCCATCTTCGGCAGCACATGGGAGACGCCCTCGAAGCGACCACCACGTGCTCTTGAAGTCGACTGCTCCGATGGCTGCGACTGAGCCATGACCGAAGTCGAATTCGACATCATGATGGCCATGCAGCACAGGCAAGGGATGCTGAAGAAAGATGGACGGACGTTGCGTAGAATCAAGATCGGACTCCAACTCATGGGATTCATTCCCTTCGTGAATGTGGTTCGGATGAAGATGACTACTGAATCTTGTTCATGAAACCATCCCAATAGACCACATTGGCGGACTGCCTTGCACCAGGCACCGGACCTCGACTGCTATCGGATCGACGAGAGACCCTGAATCGCCCGGGCACGGCACTCAACGCTTCGTATCCGATGATGTTGCGAATCTGATCGAAGTAGTCCTTGTTGATCTCACGACCGGCGATCAGATGCGTTTTATATGAACTGAGAATAGGCCGCTTCTGTCCAAGGCCATTGAGCCAACCCGTGTACGCCATACTGAGAATGTTGTTCTCGAGTTCCTGCATGAGGCGATCCCGCTCCCATTCAGGCTTGATCGCAATGATCACCGTTCGCCAGGCATCCCGCTCCTGCTTGTAGGATTCCTTCATCAGCAGAAGTGATTTCTCCGTCTCAGGATCAACAAGTCTTGAATTGACCAGATAGTCGATTGTCGTCGCTGGCGGATCACCCAGATGGACGTTTGGAAAGAGCCTTGTCCTGAGGTATCGAGCGAAATCCTCCCGACGCCGCTCATCCTCCACGGAATCCAGAAGCCGCCCCATCCATGCCAGATTGAGATCGACCAGAGCCGCCCTCGCGGTGACTTGATCACGGGCCAGGGCCAATGACTGCTGGACATGTGTCCTGTCGATCGCATCCAGGAGAATGGGTGTCGTCTCGGAGAGAACGGCGTTGCGAATGGCCAGTTGCATGTCGTAGTCGATGGCGTATTCGGCCAGCAGCCCTCTGGCATTCATGTAGTTGGAATCATCCTGGCCGAAATGCTCCCTCATGAGCAGTTCCAGATCGGCCTCCTCGCATCTGAACGTCTCACCCCAGTCGGAGTTCAATCGTCTCAATGCACGACGGATGGCATCCCAATGAGTGCTGTTCTCCGCTCTAATCAGGTCAAGTTTCTGAAGCAGCTCCTGCTCCAGCTCGATTCGGCGCAGAGACCATTCCATGATGAGCTGGGTTCGAGATGAATCCGCGAGCTCTTCAATCGCTTCGAGCTCCATCTCCTCGGCGATGATCTTCAGTGTCCTGGCTTGACGAACAGAGGACTTCTCCATCTTGACACCATCAGCACCCATCATGCCGGTACCGGAGACCATCTGTTGCCTGGCACGCTTGCGAATATCCTGACGCGAGACATGATCAGGAAGTTCCATGAGAATCGGGGATTCGAGCTGAGCCAGCTGTTCGCGAACCGCCTGTGCTTCACGCTCGAAGGTCTCGACATAGGACTCGATCACGGCCTCGACGAGTACCCGTTCCTCATCCGAGAGCCCGAGCTGCTTGGTGATCAGCGCCGAGTCCCTTCCCAGATAGGATGGATAGAACAGACCCTTCTCAAGTTTCTGGAAATAAGGCGGATACTGGCGAGGCGCCGCTTCGACCGTTGAATCCACCGACGGTAGTATGAGTCCCATCGCAAACGATAATGCCGTCATGAGGACAGCCAGGCCACATCTGAACTTTATGGAATGCAGTGAATCGGTCATCAAAGTTGATCCTCGTTGTTTGATCTCAATACCATCGATTACTTATCTCGTATCCGGAGAGAAACTTATTTCACGAAGCTGAGCGAGTATCGATCAGCCTCCTAGTTTAGGTCTCAATGCCCATGAAGGCGAACAGCACGATAGTTGTCGGCGCAGGCCCAATCGGCCTGGAAACCACTGCTCATCTCAAACGGATGGGCGTTGATGTGACATGCGTTGATGCGGGGCCTCTGGGCGGGACAATCTTCTCTTTTTTCCCACCAAACACCCGTTTCTTCAGCTCACCGGAACGGCTGGCCATCGCCGGAATCGATCTGCAGATCCCGGCCGAGGAGAAGGCGACTCGCGAAGACTATCTGGCCTATCTGAGATCCGTCGCGATGACGCTTGACCTGCCTGTCAGAACGCATGAGACCGTCATCGGAGCCAGAAGGCACAACGATGGCTGGTCCGTTCTCATCAGAAATCGGGCTGGAGAGGAACATGAGCTCCAAGCGGCCAACGTCGTCCTGGCCATCGGTGGAACGCATCATCACCGGAAGCTGGGCATACCCGGAGAACAACTTCCCCATGTGGATCATGAGCTGGGTGATCCCCATCGATTCTTCGGTCGTGAGGTGGTGATCGTCGGGGGAAAGAACAGTGCCGCCGAAGCAGCTCTTCGCTGCTGGCGAGCCGGCGCTCGAGTCAGCATCGTCCATAGAGGCTCATCCCTGCATGAACGAGTCAAGTACTGGATCAAGCCTGAAGTCGAATCGCTCATGAGGGAAGGCCTGATACGACATCAATTCAATTCGGTCGTGACCGGAATCGGGACCGATTCGATTCATGTGACATCACTTCACAATGATGAGACGTCCGTGATCCCCTGTCAGGACGTCCTCCTGATGATCGGCTATGAACAGGACCCCACCCTCTTCCGACTCTTCGAGGTCTCGATGGAGGGCGAGCAGCAGGCACCCTGCCATGATCCGCACACCATGGAGACCAATCAACGAGGGGTCTACGTTGCCGGTACCGCCTCGGCCGGTTCGCAACAGCGATTCAGGACGTACATCGAGAACTCCCATGTCCATGCCAGCCGGATAACGGCCCACATCACGGGAACACCACCGCCTCAGGAACGAGCCCCGCGAGATCTTCCCGAAGCGTGAAGGTCACGAGTCTGAACGACATTCGCGAAATGGCGTACGCGTGGCATCCACCATCCGATCAACTGGACCGTGATCACATCGATACGGATCGAATGCTCGGGGTAGCCGGAGGCCATCTTCATGGCCGACCGCCTCAGATGATCGCGTTTTCGAACATCCACTCGATTCTGGATGGATCCACCACGACCCCGGGTTGATTTCACCTCGACGAATGAGATCGTGCTGCCATCGGGGGATTCCGCGACGATGTCGATCTCATCATGCCCAACGAACCGGTTGGTATAGACGATCCTCCAACCCCGACGGCGGAGCCAACCGACCGCGATTCGTTCTCCGATGACCCCCACCAGTCGAGTGGAGATCAGCGGCCTTCCTTGTATCGGGACAGCGCGATGGCGATGACTCTCATCTGCATCTGATTGAGATTGTCGTAGATTCCCGACTTCAGAAGTCCCTCGATGAAGTCCTGTCTGGCACTGGTCATCTTTCGATTCATGATCTCACCCTGAAGCATGTTCTGAACGGCTGGATCGTAGAGATCTCTCTGTTCGGGCTGATCTATCTTGATCACACTCACCCAGATCGTGTAGCTGCCTCTCTCGAAGGCATCCGATGTACCACCAGGCTCGAGCCCTTCAAGGTGCGACTTGTAGAACTCCGCCACTTCGATGTCGGCGACGCCGCCTTCACCCATCTTGAATTGATCCCAGACGCCGTCGTCGGGAACATCGGCCCAGGCAGCGACCACCTCGAAGTGATCACCGGCCTTGAACATGTCCTTGATGGTCTGGATCTTCTCCTCGCCACCTTTCGTGCGCACTCGAATTCGCCCGAGTGTGACGGTCGGATCCGGCTGGAACTGGGACTTCCTGGCGTTGTAGAGGCGCTCCACATCCTTCCAGGACATCACGATGTTGGGCTGGATCTTCTCCTGCATGAGCGTTCTGATGAGCAGCTGATCCTCCTGCATCTTCAGATACTCTTCCCAATTCAGTCCCTCTTCGCGCATGATCTGCTGCTCGGCTTCACCGAACACGCCGCCTCTTTCACCGACGAGTTCCTCGCGGAGATTCTCCATGAACGCCATCAGCCCCGTCTTTTCCTGCGAACTCAGGGAAGCCCTGGCCTCGGAGAGATAGAGTTCGTTGAGAACGAGATCCTGAAGCTGCGAAGCCACCAGCTTGATGAGTGTTCGCTGGAACTGGTCCCACTTGGGAGGCGTGCTCTCCTCGACGAGCCTGAGATACTCGGCATTCAGCTGATCCGCGACGGGACCAAGCACTTCATCCGCATAGAGCGGGCGTCCATTGACCTGACCAACCAGAGAGTCGACGACGACTGATTCACCCGGCGCCACCCGGACATCGAAGAAGGTCTCCGATTCGATGTCGTATCCGGTGAAAAAATCAGCTTTTTCTGGAAGCCGAAATCCAGAGACAATCAGAGCCTCATCAGCCTCGACGGGCCCCAGTGGCACATCGTCCAATCTCGAATCATCGGCAAAATCGGCAATGGCAAGCCTGCTGGCGACCCCTTCCTGCTGGGGAAGGCGGGACCCTCCGCACCCAGTGGAAAGAATGGCTGCGATGAAGGTGAACAGTCCCCATTGGAGTTTGCCGCTTTTCATGTCACGGATGATTCTACACATGCTCAGCCATCCACGCGGACAACGTATACTTTCCGCTCTGAAAACCTCCTCTGCTGGAAAGGACCGACCAATGACGCAGGATGAAACACCCAAGATTCAGGTTGACTCTGATTGGAAGGCCCAGGCCAAGGCAGAACAGGAAAAACTGGCTGCCAACGAAGCCTCCAGCGAAAAGACTGACGACCCCCGTGGCCTGCCTCCGGCAGATTTCAAGGGGCTCATGAGCATCCTCGCCTCCCAGGCCATGATGGGACTGGGCATGGTCCAGGACCCTGGTGGCAAGGGTGTCATGATCGATCTGGAAGGTTCCAAGTTCGCCATCGATCTCCTGGGAGTGCTCCAGGAGAAGACAAAGGGCAACCTCGATGACGAAGAGGACAAGGAACTGACCCAGCTGCTCACCGAGCTCCAGTCACGATTCGTGCAGATCACTCAGTTGATTGCTCAACAAGCCGCCGCGGGCGCACCCGGCATCGATGCCGGCGGCGATCCAGCTGCCGGTGGTGGAAGTCCGATCATCACACCATGATGCATCCCGTGGCCAAATAGCTGAACTACCAGAGCCAGCTTGAAGCCAGCAACCAGAGATACGCCACGAGCGCCATGGCCTGAATGAACCAGGCCCAGCGTGGCAACATGGCCACCCAGAGAATCGGCATCAGAGCGGTCCAGGCGAGTATGAATCGATCGAACACGAACCCGTGCGTGAATAGATAGAGCCCCCACGCACAGAGCATGGTGATGAACTGAATCCTGGCCACGGTCGCGATCGTCTCGCTAGAACGATACTGAAAGGCCATCGCACCGAATGATCCCAGTCCTCCCAGCCCGATTGCACAGAGAATCGAGATGGGAAGCCATTGAAGCGCCTCATCGGGAGCAAGCCCCACCGCCAGAGAACGCGTGGGCCCGAGGAAGAGCGAAATTGACTTGACGTTGATCGCTTCCCAGGAGTGCGGATCGATCAGATCAGGTGGCACCATGTACCCCATCAGGAAACCCAGCCCGACACCTGCCGGAGCCCACCACCAGAAGACCAGATGGCGGTAACGAGCAAGCCATACCAGCAGGAAGATCCCGAAGAGAATCGCGAATGCAGCCCCGAAATAGGTCAGGCTCTCGAGCCTGAGCCCCAGACCATGCATGCCCTGATAGTCGGAACTGACCAACCCACCCCATCTGATCCACAGCGGAATCCTGAGCAGTCCGGCGATGATGGAAGCCAGCCACCATGGCCAGCTCCTGAACCCATCACGGCAGAACAGCGCCAGGCAGATGCCTCCCGTGATCGGGACGACGTGAATGCGACTGTGCAGCAGCACGATCAGAATGATGGCGTACCAGAACGGTCCCAGAAATCTTCTTTCAGAACCGATCGGATCATCGTCTGATCTTGCGGAACCCCAGATCACCACGGCCAGCATCAGGGCCACACCAAGCACGTAGGAAGGCTCACCCATCACCAATTGTGCCAGCAAGGCCTCGAACGGCAACAAGAACAGGCCCAGTGAGACCAGGGGCAACGCCGGCGGCGAGAGGCCGCATCGAAGCGCCAGCCACATCAGCGGCAGGCAGGTCAGCAGGAGGCAGATCAGCGACAGAAGCCGAAGCGTGTTGATGGAATCACCGAACACCTCCGCCCAGATCGCATAGGGCCAGATCATCGCCGGTCCCTTGGCCTCCTGGAAATCGATCGCCGTCTCGACGGACCAGCCTTGTTGAACGAGATCGATGATGGGGACGAGGATGTAGCGTTCATCCCAGGTGGGCCCCTTCTCCATGACGCTGGAGGACCAGCGAAAGAAGAAGGAGAGAACGACAAGTAATGCGATGGAAACGAGAACCCACCAACCGTCTCGACTCCAGTCGAAGGAACGCTTGGGGGCCACGATGCCTTTCATCATCGGATCAAACCTCATCCGATTCCCCTCGGACAGCCAGTATGTTCACATAGGACCGTCCGGGACAGGCCTTGTGCACCTGAGCCGATGAGGCCGACTCGACGGTCCCCAGGGCCTCGTCAATGATCGAGAGCGAGAACCCTGCGGATTCCAGATCTGTCAACAGCGACATTGGATCCGCTCCGGATTCACGCAGCATCCATGGGGTGTACTCGATGATCATCCGCAGTCGACGATTCGCTTCGAGTGTTCGCCGCATGCCCTTGAGCACATTGGCTTCCGCCCCCTGGACATCCATCTTGATCATGTCCACCTTCTCGATACCGGCGGATTCAAGCCAGCCATCGACCGAAACGACATCCGTCTCGACGGTCTGAACACCGACGGAACCCTGACGATACAGTCGATGATCACCCGTATTGAATGTCGACACCTGCAGATGCATTCGACCAGACGAGTCGGAGACGGCCGCGGGCACGACCGTCACGTTGTCGATCTCGTTGCGATGCAGATTCTCTTCGAGCAGTCCGCGATTGGATGGATGAGGCTCAAAGGCGATCACTCGTCCCTGCTGACCCACACGATTCGCCGCCGGCAAGGCATAGAGACCCACATGGGCACCGATATCCAGAAAGACCATTCCCGCATCGAGAGATTCAAGACACAGACCACGAGTGAAGGGCTCGTAGGTTCCCGTGGAATGCAACTCGAGCGTGACACCGAAATCTCGTGGATTGACCTTGAAGCACTGCCCATCCAGCTCCACTTCATCCGAATGACGGCGAGAGAGCATCCAGAGTCCCAACCGACGAATCGGCCCCACACCCTCGAGTACTGGACGAATCAAGGGAGCCATTCCGGATCGAAGCTTGTTGAAAAATCGATGACCACTCATGTATTGGGTCCAGTACTGCTTTCAGGAATTGGCGCCAACAGGTCTCCAGTCACCACATTGGCCAGAAGAATGCCCTGTTCACTGAGGTGAAGACGGCCATCGGACCATCTGAGCAACCCATCACGAACATGCTTCTCCATGATCGGCCGGCGACGGGCTCCACCTTCACATGCAAGCATCTCTTCGATGTCGCCTTGTGAAAAACCTTCGATGCAGCGAAGCCCCATCATGAGCCGCTCACCGATACGACCATCCTCATCGAGCCTTTCGAGGTCTCGTATGGGAGAGAATCCGCGAGTGTCCATGTATCGGCCCAACTTGGGGAGATTTCGCCATCTCCAACCTCTCAGATGACCCGATGCGGAGGGGCCAAGCGGCCACCAGTTCCGGTTTCTCCAGTACAGGAGATTGTGTTCGCAGACTTCGCCGGGCCGAGACCAGTTGGAGATTTCGTATTGTTCGAATCCCTCCTGTGCCAGTCGTTCGATGGTCCATTCGTACATGGTGGCTTCGAGATCCTCATCGACGGATTCCACTTCACCTCGATCGAGCCGCCCACGCAATGGCGTGCCAGGCTCGTAGACCAGCCCGTAGCAGCTCAGATGCCCCACCCCCAGGCTGATCGCCTGTTCCAGATCGGCCTTCCATTGATCCAACGTCTGCCCGGGTATCGCGAAGATCAGATCAATGGACAATCTGGAGATACCAGCCTCACGAAGCCAGATGAGTGATTGTTCAACCTTGGCTGGTTCGTGGAGCCGCTGCAGATTCCCCAGTAGCTCGGGGTCGAAGGACTGAGCCCCGAGACTGACTCGATTCACACCGCCTTCAACGAGCACTCGAGCCAGTTCCGGTGTCACGGTTTCTGGATTGGCCTCGACAGAAAATTCCGTCTCATCTGAGACGAATCGATCTCGCAGGCGGCCAAGCAGACGAGCCAGATCCGCGAGGGGCAGAATCGTGGGCGTCCCCCCTCCA
>MDTG01137815.1_pt1 | contig 11501 bp, 11 predicted proteins | sample 811421 | NCBI WGS metagenome assembly MDTG01 (sample SAMN05326645, study PRJNA326480) | marine metagenome | isolation source: seawater | place: Pacific Ocean: South East | collected 2011
CACGTTGATAGGCTGGATGTGGAAGCGCAGTAATGCGTGCAGCTGACCAGTACTAATAGCTCAATCGGCTTGATTTATGCACTGAAAAAAATTTTTATTGTAACTTACAAATATTTTGTAATTAAATTAGTAACAAATATTATATTAAACTAAACACAAAGATTTATTCTTATCATGAAAATCTTAATATGTGGAACAGGTTCAATTGCTAAAAGACATTACAAAAATTTAATTAAATTAGGTTATAAAGATATAATCTTTTACAAATCTACTCGTAAACAAATATTAATTCCTAAAATAAATAAAAATCAGGTTTATCTTAACTTAGATAATGCCCTAAAGGAGAGGCCAAAAATAGCTTTTATATGCAATGTAACGAGCTTGCATATTGACACTGCAATAAAGTGCGTAAAAAAAAAGTGTAATATATTTTTAGAAAAACCCATATCAAACAACTTAAAAAATTTAAATTATTTTAAAAAACTTGTTTCAAAAAATAAATCAAAAGTATTTGTTGGATATATGATGCGATTCCATCCACTTATTTTAAAATTAAAAAATATGATTGATAATAAAAAAATTAAAAACATTTTTTATATTAATTCAGTTTGGGGCGAGTATCTTCCTAATTGGCACAGATATGAAAATTATGAAACTTCATATGCTTCACAAAAAAAATTAGGAGGTGGTGCTGCGCTTACTTTAAGTCATGAGATTGATTTAATGTCTTTTCTTTTTGGTGATATTCAAAAAGTAACAACTTTAAAATCTTATAAATCAAAACTAAAATTAAATACTGATTTTAGCACTACACATTTAATTAGATTTAAAAATGAGGTTGACTGTTCTATTAACGTTAATTTTCTAAACAATCCTCCATATAGAAAGATGTTAATATTAAGTGAAAATTATCAAATATTTTTCAATTATTTTAAGTCTGAATTAATATTAATTAATAACAAAAATAAAAAAAAAATAATTAAAAATAAATCATTTAATAGAAATGATTTATTTTTAAATGAATTAAAATTTTTTTTTAAGGAGTTAAGAAAATCTAAGCCAAATTTTAATTTAGAAAGCTCAATAAAATTAATGAATTTTATTTCTTAATCACCAAGCCGTCCAACCACCATCTACAATCGTTGTGGAACCATTCATATAGCTTGAGCCATCAGAAATTAAAAAAATTAGTGGATTAATTATTTCCTCAATTTTACAAATTCTTTGAATAGGTGAAATTTTTTTAAAATTTTTTATAAATTTCTTAGGTGGTTTTTTTATAATTACATGAGGAATTATACAATTACACCTTATTGTACTTGCATAGTTCGTTGCTAAATATTTTGTTAACATTGGAACAACTGATTTTGAAATTACATAATCAATTGGTTTATTAGATTTTTTTTTAGAACTTGAATTGTAGAGATTTATGTTTGGAGCAACTAAAGAATAAGTTGATCCAACATTAATTATATTACCTTTTATTTTATTTTTTAAAAAAAATTTACATGCTTCTTGGCAAATACTAATTAAACCAATCACATTAACAGAAAATGTTTTAATTAAATTTTCAATAGGAAAATTTTCGAAAGTATCAAACTCATTATCTTTTTTAACTTTAGCGTCTATTGCTGCCAAATTTACAAGAGTATTAAAGCCTTTCAAAATTTTTTGATTAGACTTAAAAAATTTCTTAATTTCACTAGGATTACTTAGATCAACATCGTAAATGTTAATTTTTTTTGACTTAATTTTAAAGTTGGTATTTTTTTTTTTAAAATTGTGATCTATCATGATTAATTTATTATTATTTTTAATCAATCTATAGCAGAGTTCTTTACCAATAAGGCCAAGCGCACCAGTAACGAGTATTTTTTTATTTTTTAGATCGAAAACTGACATGCATTAATTTAATTTTAATTTTTTGAAATCTTCAAATGTATCTATATCATTATCATAATCATTTGATGTTAAGTAATAAGCTATTTTTTTTCCAGATATAGATTGTAATTTTGTTTTATAATTTATTTTAAAAAACTCAAAATTTCCCGATGATGCATATGAGGATCTTAAAATCTGACGTGGAGCATTATAACTTTCGAATATTTTACTTTTAACGACAGGTTTAAGTAAATTTTTTTTAATATACCACATTTTTTCTACTGGATAATTTGATCTAATTATTGATTTCATCGAGCTACATTTGATTAAGATAAATTTTTTAAATGCTTTTTCAATTATTGCTGCGTTTCTCTTAGGTGACGTTGGTCTTAATATTAAACCATATTTAAATTTAAATCCTATTTTGTTGAAATTAATTAAAGCATGATTAACATATTCTAAATCTCTAGATAGATCTTTTGCATATTTTTCTGGCCTTAAAAAATCAGGTTTCATAGTGTATTTACCACAAATTTTTGCAATTTTTTTTGAATTTGTTGAACAAAATATTTTTTTGTCTTTAATTTTTAATTTTTTAGCCAAATAAATAGAATAATAAATTAAAGGTTTGTTATTTATTATTTTTATATTTTTATTTTTCAAACCTTTGCTTCCAGACCTAGCAGGAATTATTATGAGAAGTTTTTTTTTTACCAATATTTGTTTTCCCTTAGTTTTTCTTTTTCACTAGGTAAAAATTTTTTAATTCCGTCTCCTTGGACTTTTTCAAACTTTCTCACCAATTCTACTAAATTTTTCATACCATTTTCCTCTAAGGAGGCTGCTTGATCAGTTCCCCACATCGTTCTGTCCAAAGTTATATGTCTTTCAACTGAAGATGCCCCCATGCAAACAGCCATTAAACTCGGACTAACACTTTTTTCATGTCCAGAATATCCAACTTCAGTCTTATATTTTAACTTATATTTTTGTATTAACTTTAAATTTAAGTTTTCTTCATTGCAGGGATAGGCTGAAACACAATGCATTAAATTAAAAGGACATTTATATTTTTTAAATATTCTAACCGCCACATCTACATCTTTAATATTACTCATACCAGTTGAAATAAATGTAAATTTTTTTTGTTTAGCTACTGATTTTAATAATTCCAAATTAGTTAACATAGGAGAAGCAATTTTATTAAATTTTAGTCTATATTTTTTTAAGAAGTTATTACTAGGAATATCCCAAGGGCTTGCAAACCAAATAATATTTATTTTCTTACAAAATTTATTAATTTCATCAAATTCCTTTTTCCCAAATTCAATTTTTCTTTTATAATCTAAATAAGTAATTTTACCCCATGGTGTCTCTCTTATTGTATTTGCCTTCGATTTAGGTGTAGTTATTTCAGGAGTTCTTTTTTGGAATTTAACAGCATCAAAACCAACTTTTTTAGCAATTTTAATTAATTTTTTTGCATTGTTTAAATTGCCATTATGGTTAATTCCAATTTCACCAATTAAAAATATTTTTTTTGCAGTCATTTGTATTGTCGTTTAAATATTTGTACTTAATATAATATAAATATCAATGTTAAAAAATTTTTTATTTAAGAAAATTTTATCTAAAAATTCTAGATTACATAACTTATATAAAAAAGAGACCTGTTATATTTTTGGGAACGGTTATTCTTTGAAATATATAAATTTAAAAAAATTTGAAAAAAAATATTCTTTTACTACTGGACTTAATTATCTTCATAAAGATTTTAAATTTCTAAATGTCGTTGGAGATTTTCATCTTCATCCAGGTATTTTTTCACCTATTTGGAGACATCCATATACAAAAAAAATAAGTATTTCAAACAAAACCAGAAAATTTTTAAATGATACAAACAGAATACAAAAAAATACTAATTTTTTTACCTCAATTTATAACTTCCCTTTTATAAAAAATTCAAAAAATACATTTTACTTACATAATTATGGTTTCAATATTGATTTGAATAGAGTTTCTCCCACAAGTGAATTTAGTTTAATGTCCGGAAGTATATTTGCAATGATAGGTATATCTGCTTACATGGGTTTTAAAAATATCATTTTTGTTGGTATGGATTATCTATCTACAAATCCAAAGCATGGCCATTTTTATGAGTATGGTATAAGGGATTATCAGGTTGATTTATCAAATTTTACCAAAAATACAAAAATAGTTACTGACTTTTATGAGAAAAATTATAATTGTAAATTTAGCTATTTATCTCTAAAAAATTCAAAATCAAACTTATTTGAAAATATTAATTATACGGATGAGTTTAATGATGAAGAAGTATATAGGGAAAATACGGAATTAGTAGATGAAAAAATTTTAAATAGATTATCAAAAATAGAATTTAAATATTTAATTTATGCAAAAGAATAAGTTTTATTCAAATAAGTATTTTTTATTTAGACAAATCCTTTAGAATTAAAATAAATTAGAATATAAATTTAAAATTATGAAATTTATGAGAGCAATAGTTACTGGAGGGGCAGGTTTTATTGGAAGCCATATAGTTGATTTGTTATTAAGTAAAAATTACTCAGTTATAGTTATAGATAATTTCGCAACTGGTAGATTGGATAATTTAAGAAATAAAAAAATAAAAGTTGTGAACCAAAGTATTACAAATTATAAAAAAATTGAAAAACATTTTAAAAAAGTAGATTACGTTTTTCATTTGGCTGGATTAGCAGATATAGTGCCTAGTATTGAAAACCCATCAAAATATTTTGACACTAATGTAAAAGGAACATTGAATGTATTAAAAGCATCAAAAAAATATAATGTAAAAAAAGTAGTTTATGCCGCATCAGCATCTTGCTATGGTTTAGTAAAAAAATTTCCAACTAACGAAAAAACAAAAATATCTACGGAATATCCTTATGCTTTAACCAAATATTTGGGCGAAGAATTAATATGTCATTGGGCTAAGGTTTATAAGTTACCCACGATAGCTTTGAGACTATTTAATGTTTATGGAGTTAGATCAAGAACAACAGGAGCTTATGGAGCAATGTTTGGGGTATTTTTAGCACAATTAATTAATAAAAAACCATTAACAATCGTTGGTGATGGTAGACAAACAAGAGACTTCACTTATGTTTCTGATGTAGCAATGGCTTTTTATCAAGCAGCTATATCTAAAATAAAACATGACATATTTAATGTGGGAACTGGAAAACCAACATCAGTAAATTATATTGCTAAAAAATTAGGAGGCGAAATTATATTTATACCAAAAAGACCAGGAGAACCTGATAAATCACAGGCTGATATAAATAAAATTAAGAATAAATTAAAATGGTATCCAAAAGTTTCAATTGATAAAGGAATAAAAATAATGAAAGATAATATTGATGATTGGAAAAAAGCTCCTGTATGGACACCCAATAAAATTAAAGAAAAGACTAGAGTTTGGTTTAATTTTTTAAAATAATGAAAGATAAACTCTTAAAGACATCGAATGATTTTTTAAAAATAAAAAAGTTAAAAGATCAGGGAAAAAAAATTGGTTTATGTCACGGTGTATTCGATATTTTACATATAGGTCATATAAATCACTTTTTAGAAGCAAAAAAAAAATGTGAAATTTTAATTGTCAGTTTAACTAAGGATGAATTTATAAATAAAGGTCCTAACAGACCAGTTTTTAAAATAGAAAATAGACAAAAGTTTTTATCACACTTAAGCTCTGTAGACTTTGTTTATGTATCGAATATAGCCTCAGCTCTAGATGCTATAAAAAATATAAAACCAAATTATTATTTCAAGGGACCAGACTATAAAAACTTAAAGTTAGATATAACAAAAAAAATATACGAAGAAAAAAAATTGGTTAAAAAATATGGTGGAGAAATTATATTTACAACTGCTCAAACATTTAGTTCAAGTAAAATTTTAAATGATAATTTCGATTTATTTGATAAACCACAAAATCAATTACTTAAAAAAATAAAGAAAAAATTTAATTTAGAATTTTTATTAACAAAATTATCTTCATTAAAAAAATTAAAAGTTCATATCATTGGTGAAATAATTATAGATAAATATATTTTCACAAATGCAATTGGAAAATCAGGAAAAGAGCCAGTTCTTATGCTAAATGAGTTAAAGTACGAAAAATTTCTTGGTGGTTCAGGTGCAATAGCTAAGAATCTTGAAGGAATATGTAAATCAATAAATTTATCAAGCACTATTGGTGAAAATAACGAACAAATCAGTTTTATAAAAAGTAAACTTTCAAAAAAAACTAAAACTTTTTTTGTTAATAAAAAAAATTCTCCAACAATTTTGAAAACTAGATTTATTGATCATTTAAATTCAAATAAAATTCTAGGAACTTATAAATTTAATGACGATTTAGTAAACTCTTCTGAGGAAAAGAAATTAATTAATTACTATTATAATTCCTTAAAAAAAAATGATTTAATAATTGTTTCTGATTATGGTCATGGAATGATTTCTGAAAAATTTGCAAAAACAATTTGTAATTCAAAAAAATTTACAGCATTAAATGCTCAAATTAATGCAGCAAATCTTGGTTATCACGGTTTACAAAAATATAAGAATTTAGACTTTATCATAATAAATGAATCTGAGCTTCGCCACGAATTAAGAAGCAGACATGAGAATATTAAAAATTTAATGACAAAATTGGCTTTTGAAAAAAATATAAAATATTTAACTGTAACAAGTGGTAAAAATGGAGCACTTTTGTATCAAAAAAAGAAAAAAAAGTTCTATTATTGTCCAGCGTTTGCAACAAAATTAGTAGATAAGATTGGATCAGGAGACACAATGCTAGCTGTAATGTCATTGTGCTTAAAAGAAGGTTTGGATGAAGAATTATCATTATTTTTAGGATCTTTAGCAGCCGCACATTCAGTTGAAAATTTTGCAAACAAATCGTTTTTTACTTATGAGGATCTTGTTAAGTCACTTCAGCATATTATGAAATAGGATGTTAATTAATAATAATGAATTATATTTTTAGTATTTATTTTATAAGAAACCAATTTTTTTCGTATTTTTTCAAAGGTTAGTTTTCGATTATTAGTAACAAATATCTTATAATTAAAACTATATTTTCTTACTAATTTTTTAAAATTTTTGAAATTTATTAATTTATAATTTTCAAATTTATTATTCATAATTTTGGCATCATCGATAACTGCAATTATTTCAATATTTAAATTTTCACAAACTTTTATTAAAGATCTTGCGATTAAACTTTTACAATAAATAAAAATACTTTTAGGAACTCCAAATTTAATTTTAAAATTATCTATATAGTTTTGAATTAAAACTTTTAGTTTTAATTTTGTTTTAGCTTCAATAAACTTTTTAAAATGAGACAAGTTTAGAGAATTTAATACTAAATAAATCTCTTTTTTATTATTTTTCTTTATTAATTTTGAAATTTTAATTAGCTCAATATTTTTTCTTAGAAACATTAAAGAAATAATTCTAGCATATAAAACATTTGTATACCTTATTAAAAGTTTTTTTTCATTTAATTTATATTTTTTTGATACATGTAATTTTAGAAATAAATAAAATAATTTTATAAAATCTAAATGTGAGTTAAAATCTGAAAGATCTGAGCTTAAACTATTTTTTCTGTCATTATGAATATAGATCGTATTATTAAATGTTTTAGCATATTTAAATTCAGTTAAAACTTTTGCTAAAAAATATTCATCTTCTGCTATTCTTATATTTTTAGGAAATAAAATATTTCTTTTTATCAAGAATTCTCTTTTAAATAAAATAGACCAACATTCATCAATTGGATAATTTTTTGAGATAATTTTTTTTAGTAATTTTTGCCTGCCTATAGAATTTTTAATAGTTTTAAGAAAAAATAGATTATCTTTTGGATAATGGTCTTTATTATACCTACAAAAAATTATATCAACTTCACTGATCTTGCAGCTGTGGATTAACTTTAAAAGATTTGTTTTTTTTAAATAATCGTCACTATCCAAAAAAAGTATATATCTACCTTTAGATTTTTTTATCCCAAGGTTTCTTGACATACCTGGCCCTAGGTTTGAATTATTTCTTATAATTTTAAAATTTGTAAATTTTTTTAAATCAATTTTACGTTTTAAATTTTTTTTTGAAAAATCATCTATTAACAAAACTTCAATTTTTTTGTTTATTGGTATACTTTCTATACATTTAAATATAAATTTTTCAGAATTATACGTTGGTATAATAATACTTATAATTGGATCTATTTTACTTTCCATTTTTTTTTGTTATGTAATACTTTTATATAATAAAAATTTTTAAAAAAAATTTTATAATTAATCTTAAATGAAAAAAAGAAATTTTATAACTTCTCTGCACCAGTCCACAAAAAGAAATTATATTGAACGTATGATAGATGACAAAGTTTTTGCAATGAAAGTCGCGAAAAAATATGGCAGAGACTATTGGGATGGTTCTCGTAAATTTGGATATGGTGGTTTTAAATATTTACCTGGACGATTAACACCATTGGCAAAAAAAAATAATTAAAATTTATGGTCTTAATAATAAATCTAAAATTTTAGATGTTGGATGTGGAAAAGGATACCTTCTATATGAAATAAAAAAAATATTACCACTGATTAATGTAGTTGGTTTTGATATTTCTAGTTATGCAATTAAAAATAGTAAAAATGAAATTAAACAATATCTTTTTAAGTACGATGCAAATAAAAAATTTAAATTTAAAAAAAAATCTTTTGATTTAGTACTGAGTTTTGGAACATTACATAATTTGAAATTAGAAAAATTATTTTCTTGTGTTAAGGAAATCGAGAGAGTTGGTAAAAAAAAATTTATAATGGTTGAAAGTTATAGAAATAATCAAGAGTTGTTCAATCTTCAATGTTGGGCACTGACATGTGAAACATTTTTGTCAGAGGATCAATGGATTTGGTTGTATAAACTTTCAGGTTATACTGGTGACTATGAGTTCATTTATTTTAAGTAAAAAATTTAATTCTAAATTTAAAGTAATAAAATTTCAAAAAATTTTAAATAAAATTATTTTTTTGTTTCCAAATTTTTTAGGAATTATTTTTTCTCCATTAATTGTATTATTTATTAGAGTCATTCGTCCCGTTGTATTGATTAGATATGGTCTTATTTTATCAACTCGTATTGGACACTTTACTGAAAATCTAGATTTGTACTTATGTTATAAAAAAAAAAAATTTACACAATTCAGACATCAAAAATTATAATAAAAAAATTATTAATATTTTTTATTGTCAAGATGTTATTTGTAATAAGTTTTTTCTAAAAATGTTAAAAAAAGAAATAATTATATTTCCTAGATTTATTCTTCATTGGGTCGAACAATTTGATACATTCTTAGATCAATATATTGATAGTAAAAGAATACACGAAACTGGATGTTATAATAAAATTGATCCTAAATCATTTATATCTGAATTTCCTCCATATATACAAAGAGATGTTAATGGCTTTTATAATGAAATGCCGTCAAATTTTAAATTTACTTCAGATCAAATAAACATTGGAGAAAAAAAATTAAAAGAGATGGGAGTAGACCTTAGTAAGAAAATTGTTTGTATTTATGCTAGAGATGATGAATATCTGAATAAAACTTATCCAAATGTCGATTGGTCTCACCATGAATATAGAGAATTTGATATAGACTTATTCAAAGATACAGTGGAATATTTAGTTAAAGAAAATTATTTTGTTATTAGAGTTGGTTCTTTGGTAAATAAAGAATTAAAAATTGTAAATAAAAATTTTTTAGATTATTCAACATCAGGTAATGTGAGTGATTTTTTGGATATTTTTATTCCCTATAAGTGTCATTTTTTCATTTCTTCATCTAGCGGAATAGATGGATTTCCTAGCATATTTCGAAAACCAATTTTATGGCCATCTTTATTTCCACTTAAATGTATAAGATCTAGCAGAAATAATTATATGGCGAGTTTTAGACATCTTAAATTCAAGCATAATGAAAAGAAGCTTACTATGAAGGAAGTTATAAAATTTGGGTTAGATTATTGTTACGATAGTAATGAACTTGAGAAAAAAAAAATTACTCTATGCAAGCCAAGTCCTGAAGAAATAAAAATGGCTACTCAAGATATGGTTGAAATGTTAGATGAGAAAAAAGATGATAATATTAACTTACAAAATTTAGAAAAAAATTTCAAAAATATATTTTCTAATTCTAAATTAAATTATAAAGAAAAAATTGCTTATCATTTAAAAAATCAAATAAATTTTAAAATTTCCAAAAAATTTTTACAGGCAAATGAATGGTGGTTAAAATGAAAAAGAAATATTTAATATTTTTAACACTGTTTGTATTATTCTTTGTTTCTGGTGTTTTTTTACTTAATACTCAAAATCCAAAATTAATTCAGATAAAAAGATATATACCTTCTGAAATTAAAGATTTTCTTAAAGAAACAGTTTTTTATATCCCAAGTATTTTAAAATTAAATTCTGAGAAAGAAAAAGAGATAGAGAGACTAGAGCTAAGAGTTCATAAATTAGAAAATACCAAAGGATATGTGAATGAAGATATATTTCCCCAAACTCAGTATCTCAAATTAAAATTTAAAGAGATGTCTCTTAAAAATATCGAGACTAAGTTTGAGTATTTGAGATATGGAGAAATTGTTAAACCTTTTTATATTGAATATTTTAATGACAAAGTTTTTCTTGTTTTTAAAGATGGGAGTATTTATTCTGTTTCATCTGACGATATATTAAATAAAGACAATAAGGATGAATTTTTTTCTAAAAATCAAGTTTTAAAGTCAATTAAGCACAATCTCCCAAAAAATATTGAGATATCTGATATTTTATATTTTAATAAAAAATTATTTGTTTCTTTTTCAAATAAAGATAAAAATTTATGTAATCTTGATGATTTAAACATATTCAGTTCTGAAATTAGAGAAAATAACTTTAAATTTGAACAAGTTATAAATATCAAAAATGCAAAAAATATTGAAAAAATTTATCCTAGATGTTTAGAGCACGCTACTGTTGCTGGAAAAATGGAAGGTTTAAAAAATGGAAAGATTTTAATTAGCACACCTCAAATTATAGATGACGAAACATTTATGGAAAAAATTAAAGAAAGAGAGGAAAATTTTAAAATAACTTATAAGTATTCGTTATTTATAGAAATTGATCCTTATAAAAAAAATTATGATATAATTTCAGTTGGACATAGAAATCCAATTGGTGTTGTTCAAGATCCTTCTTCTGGAACTATTATTGCAACTGAACACGGACCTAGAGGAGGTGACGAAATAAATAAAATAATTAAAGGTAAAAATTATGGTTGGCCATTTGTATCTTATGGTGAGCCTTATGCTGTTAACAAAAACGAACCTTATTTTTTCAAAAAAAATCACTCAAAGCATGGTTTTAAAGAACCTATCTATTCTTTTGTACCGTCTATAGGTATATCCCATATTATAAAAGTAGATAATGAATTTTCTGAAAAATGGAAAAATAATTTTTTGATTACTTCACTAAAAAAAAAATCGATCTATAGAGTAGAGTTTGATGAA
>MDTG01017519.1_pt1 | contig 11499 bp, 14 predicted proteins | sample 811421 | NCBI WGS metagenome assembly MDTG01 (sample SAMN05326645, study PRJNA326480) | marine metagenome | isolation source: seawater | place: Pacific Ocean: South East | collected 2011
GACGCTGCACGAAGACGACGAGCAGTGACCCACTTGATTGAGTGGGCAGCTTACGGTGCTGTCAGTGTAGGTGTCATTTGGGGCTTATCAAAAGTATATAAGTCTTATAAGAGTGAAGATTGACAGATATATGAGTATGAAACTACCGATTGCACTTGACGAAAAAGAACAGTTCGAAATCTATCAACGATTCCTAAACCAAACGACTGTCTTTATTCAGTTTGAAAACCTCCTTAAATCTATACAGATTGAAGATGGTAAAGTTACTCTTGGAATCCCCATTGAAGTACTAGATCGACTCACAAAAGCATGGGAGAAAGATCGACATAAGTTCGAAACAGAACTCGTTGACTTCGTTACAGAAATTGAAACTGCAATGGAAGAACTCAAAGTCGGTGATTGGTACGACGAGGACGAAGAAAACTGACAGCTACCTACACAAACATAATCAACAACCCCTCAGTATAAAGATCATGCTGTCTGTATAGGTAGCTGCCAATAAACAACTTTAACCTAACCCTTAACCCAACGCTTGTAAACAACTACCTCTCAAACAGATAACAAAAGGAGTAAAAAGCAACGATAGGGCATGTAAGGACTACACCATCTTACTGATCTCAAAAGGTGTGTCAACAAACTTTTTCAAATTATTTCGACCCGCAACGAATCGTGTTGATTTGACGAATCGCTTTCTTTGAGCTAATGATTGCTCGATCTGCCGACACAAGATTTGCTCGTGCGATCTGTGACTTAAGGGCTTTGAATGATTCAAGGTTATCTTTTGGTTTATCCTGTCCAGGAATACAATATACTAATCTCAAGGGAGAACTGTCAGACTTCACATATCCTGCAATTTCACTTGCTTGCTTCAATTCTTTTTCTGAAAATAAGTTTGAACTTTTAGACTCAATCACACAACGAATCGTTCCAATTGTGTCTGTATCCTCAAAATCAATCAAATTCGCATTTACTGGTTTCCATGCCCAATTCTTACGTACACATTTTCCCACTGACATTTCTTCGTTTACTCCTTGTTAATACTGTGGAAGATGTAAAGGTCTTGGGTACACTCCCACTTTCGTAGATTGCACACCGTCTTGATCGTATAGTATCTTTTCCCCAAAACACAACTCTGCAATATCATCAGCAGTTTGTTCTGAATGATCGTAGTCACCTTGTCTCATAAGCAAAACATGACCTAACTCATGCCTTAATAAGCCCTCTACTCTGTGACGAGGGGCTTTCAGTATTTTTGGTGATAAAAATATACATTTACTGTTCGTTTTAGCAAAGTCTCTAGGCTTAGGATAACTACCGTTGTAATCTATAACTAAACTAATAGGTAAATCAATACCATGCTCTTGTCTAATAAAATCACACATCTGTGAAAATAATATTCTAATCTCTTGAGCTTTCATACGTTGCCTTTTTTTTGCAGTCTCGCCATTTCATACATAGAATATAGCAACTCGTTTACTCTGATTGCAACTCACATTCAAAGGCAATACGTTATGAAATCTAGATTCCCTACCCCTGAAAATATTGGCAAGTATCCCTCTACGTTTGGTAGCAGCTATGCTGACTTCGGTCACGAATCTCCTACTGAACAGCAGGCTTCTGACACAAAAGAGGACTACCCTACACTTTCTAAGTTACTACTTTCAAACAACATACTTGGGAAAGTTGCAAAAAGTATAGGACTTACAGAAAAAGACATAAAGATCATTGAACAAAAGTTCTTTCCTAGTGTAGGATCTAAAGTAGATGACATTGCAATCGTATTACTCACCATTGCTTTGATTATGCCGATTGCAACCAAAAACAAAGATTGGTCTAGAATCGCTACTTTTGCAAAAAAGATTCAAGAACAAGGTGCTGTTGCACTCAAAAATAGCTTACCTGAGCAAAGCTACGAACTTGCGCTTCGAATTAGTCAGTCTTTTGAAAAAGGTGAGATTTCTCCAGAGATTCAAGCTCAAATCGCTGAGATTTCAAGTTCTCCCAAAAAACCTAAGCAGTCAGTTGAGCTAAGTAGTCAACAACTTAGTCGTGTACGTGAGCTTAAAAGTCAAGCTAAACCTATAAGCACTCCACAAGTTCAAGCGACTTTGCCCCCTACGTCAGACGATTCACAAATTGCAGATGTCGCTGACGTAACGAGTATTCCTGTCACTTCTGTGACTTCGACTCCTGGACCTGCAGAGGGACAACTCACACTTGCAGACTTGGAAATCACACATGCTGAGTTACAAGCTCTCATTCAAGCAGGTGAAACTTTACCTACACTTGTAAGCGAAAATGAGAAACTTAAAAAAGAAGTGGAAGCTGCCAAAAAGTCGGCAAGTACAAGTAAGTATGTTGCCATAGGCTTGAGCCTTGCACTTCTTGCAGGTGGTGGCTATTGGTATTACACGACTACGCAACAAAACCAATAACCTAATAAAAAAGAGACTTCTTGTATGTTGTATTGTTACAAGCCTTTAGATATTTTTTGGAGTGATCAAGGTGACTTAGACTTCACTGCATTTCATGTGACTCCTTATCTTAACCAAATACTCAAAAAAGGTGAAATACTTCCTACAATACATACAGGAAAGTCTACTCTTGGAGAAAACCTAGTAGGTGCTTCTGTTCGTGGGTGTCTTGTCTCTTTCTTTGACGATTTCCAAATTGCAATGAATGGGTGCTACTCATTAGCGATTTATGCACTTCTCAAGAAAAACCTTTTATCAAATGAACAATTTGCAGATTTGATAAAAGACGAGTGGGTTAATGTGTATGGTAATGAAAATGAGTTTGATCTAGAAAATGGATTGAACTTAATGACATTTACCCAAATCACAACTGCACTGTATAATGCAAAAGACATTAATACTGTTTTTGTGTTTTTGAATAAGAGCTTAGACTTTCAAAACCCACACATTCTCACAGAAGAATGGGTAAAAGACTTGCCGGACAGTATAGAGGGTGTATTAGACAACATTGGTGTTTTAGAAGTTAAGTTCAGCAAAAAGTATATTGCAGACCCTTCTGTATATATAGATTTTGCTCCAAGTATTTACAGTGGTGTAGAGCATTCCAAAGCAAGATTTGGTCACGAAATTCCCCAAATTGAAGAACGAGTAAGATACACTTTGGAGAGTATGGATGAAGAAGACCTAGATCATCATTATGGAGTGCGTCAAAGTGAAATCGCAAGAGAAGTTGTACGTCAATGTAAATACCCTAATGATGTTAACTTTTATTATGACGATGGTGGCTGGCACGACTTTATTTACGATGCTAAGGACTTAGACCTTACCAATTTAGATTTGTATAATGACTTAAATCCAGAAGACGAGACAGTTAATGTAGATGACGAAATCACTTTTGTACAATCCGTCAAAGTTCCTCGCAATGATATGGCGATTTGGAACGCTGCTGAAAGTGAGTGGCGAATTCCTGCTTATGATGGTATTTCTGTCAATGAATCTAATGTTGTTGCACTTGCAGGAGATATACAAAACGCAATGGGCGGTACGAAGCTCGTATATCAAAAAGGTACAACTGTTCGAGGAAGACAAAACCCCCATTAGATACTGACAAAGATGGTTACCTAATCAATGCTCAATTCAGACAGATACTTTTTAAGTTTGACATTTTGTATCGAACAAGTCATTTAGTTCGTTCTCTTATTCTAAAGCTGACTTAAAATAATTTAAATTTGATACGGAGTACGTGGTGACATATAAATTTGTTGATTTATTTTGCGGTGGTGGGGGGATGTCTTTAGGGTTAAAAAAAAGTGGCTTTGAGCATATTTTAGCAGCCGATTATTGGGATGTTGCAAAACAAAACTATACGAGTTACGATGGCTTATCGGAGGGAAAGTTTCAACAGGTGGACTTGTTGAAACAAGATGAGCAAGTAAAGTTAATAGACCAACTAAAAGATTTGTCCATTGATGTTCTTGCAGGTGGACCACCATGCCAAGGCTTCAGTACTTTAGGTAAGAGAAGTCGTGATGATCACAGAAACACCCTCGTGGATACTTATCTAAGAATTGCGTCAGAGATTAAACCCAAAATAATTATCATGGAAAATGTACCTGCTATTCGAAGTATGAAACATAAGAGTGGAATAAAGTATCCTGAGTTTGCAAAAAACTTCTTGCGAGAAAATGGATACTATGCGGAAACTCTTTTACTCGAAGGAAAGCATGTGTCTCTAGCACAAACAAGAAAACGCATTTTCTTAATAGGCATGAAAAAAAGTGAGTTCAAGGATACCTTAAACTTTTCTAGTATTCTTTCTGAAACAATGGAAAAGCTAGTTATTGGGGGAGAATATAAAACATTAAAGAATACCATCTACGACCTACCTAGATTTGAAAATGGCGAGGGTGAAGATGAGATCGTTTATAACGGTAAGACAATTTACAACCATAATGTCTTTAAATACCAAGATGTTAACCTAGAGCGAATCAAGCAAGTCCCGTATGGTGGGGGGCTTCAAGATATACCCGACAGGTTCTTATCTAAACATCTTATGAAAATGAAAACAGGTGGTTATGGCAGTGGTGGTTTTGTGAAAAACTTATATGGGAGGTTGTCTTGGGAGAAACCATCGGGAACGATTGTCGCAGGTATAAAAAAAATAACTTGTGGAAGATTTTTTCACCCAGAAAATAATCGCCTTTTAACAGTACGAGAAGCTGCAAGATTACAATCTTTTCCCGAAGATTATAAGTTCTTGGGGAGCTTTATTGATCAATATACAATTGTTGGAAATGCTGTTCCTCCAAAGTTTGCAACTCTTATAGGCAACATTTTAAATGAAATTAATGACACCTACCTAAAAGTATAGCTACTGTACTAAAGCTTACAGGCAATGCTCTTGCTCAAGGCTTTGGTAAAAGTATAAAGTAGAATTGCTTAAATAACTGTAGACTCTAGAGATAAAGCAAGTAAGGCTTGACCAACAAATACTCCAAAGTGCCAAGCACTATGCCAAGAATCATAATGGTCTTGCCTTGCCTTATACTTGAAATAAAAACTTGTGGCTAAACTAGATAAAAGAAATACCCAACCTAGTAAAGTAACATAAGGAAAAGCAGTATATAGTGTCACACCCAAAGTGACTCCTGCACAACCATAATCCAAATTGTGATACAGCTTATTTTCTTCATAGAAGATGTGGTATAGCGTGGAAAATAGGTTACTGCAACCTACAAAAAATGCAGCGATTGGTCGATCTACTGCAAGCCACAGCACACTGTTCAGCAGAAATAAAGCATGTGTCCAAAGAATAGGGTCATTCCAATATCTATATTTCAAATTTAAGCTCCCTCAATCTTCTTCAAGTTTGCGTCATACTCGTAACTTAACCCTCTCACACCACTTCGATTTGCTGAATACACTCCTTTTGTGTGTCCACTTCCTTTTCTTTTACGTGTATGAACTGCCACAGGCTCCCACTCGTCTGCATACTCAAGCATAGGTTTTTGCATATTTGCAATTTTGATGATCACATCCTCAATCCCTCTTTTTGTAGACTTTTCTTTATGCTGTCTCAAGTATCGAACAATTGCAGTTTCTACAAAGTGAATTACTGTGATGTAAGTTTCATTCATCGCTTCTCTAGGTGTACTGTGTGTGCCAAGACCTAAACCTTTCCTCAGACCTTTTGTGGTGTCTCCCAAAACATGAACATACAATCTGTCGGTAATATATGCCACATAGCTTCGAAGCTCTGGACTGTCTACCATTCGCTTACCTGTGATTACTTCTAACTCCGCAGTAAACTTCTTACGAGAAGCAATTGCCAATGCTCTCTTTAGACTCTCAAACTTTTCATCTTCTGTTTCTTGTGGTGTTTGCCCATCCACTTTCAAATCCACAATTGTATCGAAACCCTTTTCAATCAGCATTTTTGCTTTTTTGTCTGGGTCTTTTTCCATTGCAATTTGACCATACTCAATGAAAGTCTCCAAAACCATAGATTTGACTTCAGGGGAAAGCCACTGTGCATAATCCAAAAGTAGCTTTTTCTCCATGTATGTTCCTGCATTACGACCTCTATAAATCTTGTAAATTGACTCGTGGTCTAGAGTGCCAGATATGGCACTCTTAACGGAAAGCCCATGATTCTCAATACTTACGTCTTTTTTAGGATATTCTGACTCGATAAAGCGTTGGGTTGCTTCAAGTCGAAGGTAACGATTAGGTTTGAGATTATTTTTTGAACCCATCAATTTCCATAGTTGGGTTGCTGAAAACATCGTATCTCTTGGGGTTTTTACAAGTTGAACAATCACTTTTCGGTCAATCGTGATTTCAGTTTCTTTCGGTGCAGGGGCTGTTGTTGCTTCTGCCTTTTCCATTAGTTGATCAAGTAGACTTTTACTCATTATTTCCTCACTGAGTCATAGATTTTAAAGTGTATACATTTATAAGATGCAAAAAACTGAAAGTAAACATTTGCTTTGCTTTTGCTCCGATAAAGTATATTAAAACAATACATTTATTTAACGAACCTGACCCTCAAAAACGAAAGGTAAACCCTACATGGAATTCTTCTTTCCTTGCTGGATAGCTCTATCGTCTATATTTTCACCACAGACAGCCCTATCTAAAACATACTTCAATAAAGTGTCTCGCACTTTTGCCGACCGAATGGAAATCTGTAGCAATGTAGCAACAGCTGCCGCTAAAAGAAATCACGACCCTGTTCTCTTTATTGCAATCTCTGTCACTGAAACAGGATTCACAAATACAAAGTCCAAAAAAGGGGCAAGAGGTCCATTAGGTGTTATCCCAAAGTATCACTGCCCTAAAAAAGGAAAATGCGATTACATTAATGCAGGAATAGACGCTTTTGAAAAAGCAAGAAACTTTGTGAAATCTGATGACTTGTGCCAAACACTTGCTGTCTACAATCGAGGTGTTGAAAAAGGAAAGTGTAAAGAGGGTAGGTCCGAATACAACTATGCACAATATATCCTAAATTTATATGACAGAATTTGTGCGGTATCTGATCTTTGCGAAAGGTGTTAGAAGTTACGAAAGTCTGAAATTTTTGCTTCCTTCAAATGCTTTCGGATTGATTCCAGGATTTCTTCATCTGAGATCAAACTTCTCAGACTCTCAATAATCTGCTCAATCACTCTATCTTCTGCAACATCTATTATCGTATCTCTATTACGATAATATGCTTGTCGGCATGCAGCCACATTCACACCTAACTCTTTGGCTATCTGTGGCCAACTTTTATTAGAAAACTTTAATTCCCATAAGTACATGAGCTTATCTTCTGACCAAAAAGTCGAACTCGCTCGTAGCGAGACACCTAACGTATAAGCCTTACCTCTCACACTCCCTTGCGATCTTCCCATAGAAGAAGCAAGTCGGCTAATTGGTACTCTGCCTGCTTTGTACTTTAGTGTATTTTCTTCGTCTTTTGTCCAAAAGAGATCTTTGCCCATGCTTACCTCATTCTAAATCAGATGGAATCAGTTTCCCATTTTCATCAAACCTTTGATAAGCACCTTTCCACCACTTGAACGCAAGTGTAGGCTCTGCAATGGAAGGTACTTTAGGTGTGAAAATCTGCATACTTGTTTCCATGATCCTCTTTAACTCCATTGCTGCGTCATGTGCCTTTGCTAAAGGTGCTTCTAAAATAATTTCATCATGCACAAATAACACAGGTCTGCAACCATATAATGGACTATCCAAATCAGAGTAACACGCTTCACTTACTCTTGCAAATGCTGTCAAACCCCCCTCGGCAGCCAACCCTTGGAAGTAGAAATTCGCTAACTGACAGAAACGACGATTGCCTGAAAATCGCTTGGCTCGTCTAGAATACCCTTGACCGTCATACTTACGAACTGTTGTCCCAATACGATCAAGATAGTATTTAATCTCTGGAAACTGTGAGAAAAAGAAAGTTTTCAGTTCTTCAGCTTCTTCTTCTGTCACTTTGACATTGTAGCCTTTTGCAAACTCAATGAAAGTTCGTGAAGCCATTCCTCCCGGAAAACCAAAGTTACAACACTTCATCAACTGACGCATCTCTTTGAACTTTTTGTCTCCCTCGGCTTTTCTCTTTTTCCCTTCTTCATACGAAATCTTCAATTTACGACAAGCCATGTAAGTATGTGGGTCAAAGAACTCATCATTAATATACAACTCAGCTAAACGTGATCTGTTCAACTGATCTAAAAGCACTTGGGAAAGTACTCGTAACTCATTCGCTTCATAGTCGCAAAAGACGAAACAAGCACCCTCTCTCGCTTTAATACACTCTCTAATACCACCTGAACGTGGTGGATTCAAAAGATTAGGGTTTCTTGCTGAAACTCGACCTGTCTCGCTATAAGGGAAGAACTGTGTATTAATCACTCCATTATTGTGAAAACTCTTTTCAAGGGCGGGAATAAATGTAGACCAAATTGTTCGCTTATCTCCAACTTTTGCCCACTGTTGCAGAATAGGATGTCCACATTCTAATAAATGTGAACGACTTACACTCACTGTTCCTTTCTTTGTCACAGGCACATCTTTACCTTGAAAGTCAAATCCCTCTTTTACTGCTTGTTGCACTTTGTCATTCACAAGTTTGATTGTGAGCTTACCTCGTTCAACTGCTCGTTCCCTTGCTTTACCTTCTAACTCTACTGCAAATCCCTTGGCTACCATCAACTCAGCAACTTCTTGAACTTCTGACTCTGCATCATTTCGCAACTTTGCAACTCGCATAGGATCTACTTGCATACCCCAAGCTGACGCTAAAGTTAGAGCATAATGGAAACACGCTCGTCTAGGTGCTTCATCGAATATATGAACCACTTCTTTAGTTTCCTTTAGAATCACTTGAGAAATCTTTTCATTAGCTTGGGCATAAAAAAGAGTGTGTAAATGCTCAACATCCTGAATCAAATACTCTCTGTAAGCCTTTGGCCAATCAAATACGTTTCTAATATTCTCAACCTTGTAATAGGTAATCTGAATGTCGTGATCTTTTACTTCACTCAAATCTAGATCACAAAAACTATGGCAACTACCGACTAGAGAAGTTGCACCATACTTCCCATGCTCAAGTTGATACTTACGACTTGCAGTTGTCTTCAACTCTCCCAAACGATTCAATGCGATCAATGTTCGGATGTAAGTACACTCAAGTTTCTTTGCACGAAACATCTTATAAATGCGACCTATGAACTCTGGATTCATGGCTGAAATACATGACCAATCATAAGCCCCATTGTGTGCCACTATTGGACCTTCACATTGTTCGCATAACGAAACAAACAAGTCTAGCTTATCCGCCCAAAAAAAGTAAATCTCTCGATCACTACTAGGAAGCTCTTTTACAAGTGTTGACCATTGCTTCACATTAAAGAGGTTGGCTTCTGTTTTAAGAATGTTCATTGCACCCACAATCACTTTAGGTGATCTTTTAGGTCCAATAGGATAGGTTTCTAAGTCAAAACCAATCATAAATAGACAATCCTTTCCGACTGCTTATTGTGTAGATGTTGTGAGCTATTTACTTTTTCGCCAAAAGAAAACGTAAACTGTAGGCTCTAGTATAAGACAGTAAATGTTCCTGCTTGGAACTCTGTTTATATTGGAAACCTTAAATGTTTCGAGTGCATTGTCAAGCGTTCCTTGCATTTGGGGAGTCAAGATTGTGTATGCCTTACGCTCGACAAGATCAGATACATCTTTTGTCATATCAAGGCTTCTCATTCTCTCTCGTAAAGTCAGAAAAGCATTCTTCGCACCTGTATCGGATTGTTGGACTTCCCATACAAATGAAGACAAATCTTGACGCACATAGGGTACATACTTTTTAGGCTTAGACTTCCTCTTGTATGAGCTTGAGTATAAGTCTTGAGTATTGCATGATTTTAAATCTATAAATCTTTTTGTCATTTTTAATTAACTTTCCGTTAATCGACTTGTGTATTGTATATCCTATTTTTGATTGAGGGGGCAAGTAACTGAGACTATGTGTCTATGTTACTTGCCCCCTGGCTCAAAATCATGGAAAGGCGACTGATTTCTCAGCCTATGGGGTATCTTAGAAAGGGATGGGGTCAGAGTCAAGGTTTTTTTGCTCAGTATAAGAAACTTCTTCTTGAACTTTTGCCCCTGCTGCAGGCATCGAAGCAAAATCCGGTCGAGTATCTTTCTCGGGATTGAATTGCTTCCAAGAAACCTTGGTGAACACTCCACCGTTCTTAGTTTGCTTCTCATATGCATTCACAATCGCTTGTAAACCAATCGCAATACTTTGCTTTTGTTCAGAACTTGGGTCATCGGCATTGATGAAAAAGTTTAGGAAAACTTCATTTGTAACGTCTGCAGGTCTACAACCTGTTACGCTTGCAATGAAAGTTTTTAGCTCAGAAGGTCCACTGTCAGAGTCAAGGGAAACAATCCAAGAAACTTGTGTAGTTTGTGGGTATTCTGCATTGTTTGAGTTAATGACAGTACACTCAACTGCTGCACGAGGTCGTCTTTGACGATTCGAGAAAATCTTACAATTGTCGATTTCCACAAGATAAATACCAGCTTCAAAGTAACGAGAACTTGTTTGCACTGGAGCAGCGGCGATTAAATTAGCGAAATAGTTAGAATCCATCATGGTTCTTTTTCCTTTGTTTGTTTTGTTTACGGACTTATAATAATTAAAATTTAACGGACTTTATTTACGGACTTCTTTACGGACTTCTTTACAATGGACTCACTCCTTTCGATTGAGTTCTTTACCAAATTGGTGATGTTAATCTAAGCACCATTTAGTTTACTTGCAAGTACTTTTTTACACTTTTTTTTACTTATATTTAATAGGTACTTAGTAGTGCCATATACTTTTGCAGTCTCTCAAACCTATATGATACCTTAAGTCAATGAAACAAAACCTCATTCTAAACGACTCTCACTAAAGGACTAAATCTTATGTTTGGAGAATACATTCCCTCTAATTCTGGAACTGTCGATACTCTTACACTCAGCGATGGTCGGAAAATCGAAGTTTCCGCAGTTGATGGGGATACTCCTTACATTGTCGCAAGAAGTAATCCGGAAGCATTAACACTCGCTGAATTAATTGAAGCCACTGATGGACTCAATGAACAGTTCAGTAAAAGTTTGAGTGATCTTCCCTATCTCCTAACGAATGAACAAAAAGCTAGTATTATATTTGCTAAAAATCAATTACTAGAGAATAAAAGAAAGATTGCTGCAAAACAAAAAGAGGTGCTTCGGGCAGAGCATGACAAGACAAAAATGTTCCTCTACGGGTCGATTGCTTTAAATATTGGTATTATTGCCTACTGTGCAATGAAAAAATAATATCTACCCTTAAGCTGTAAAAGAAAGTAAGCAATAAGGTTTTTCAGCATGATTCAAGCATGGCATGGCACACAAGGTGATTGGGGTGGTGTTTTTGGAAATGAAACCGCATGGTTCTCTACAGAACGTGGTATCTCTGAAGCCTATGCCGAAA
>MDTG01120107.1_pt1 | contig 11499 bp, 9 predicted proteins | sample 811421 | NCBI WGS metagenome assembly MDTG01 (sample SAMN05326645, study PRJNA326480) | marine metagenome | isolation source: seawater | place: Pacific Ocean: South East | collected 2011
AGTCGCTGCCCATGTCCTTGAAGACGACGGGGCGATAGTTGGGATGAATATCCTGTTTCATGATCGAAGACCGTTACGCGTGTGCGAATCGTTTTGAAAAAACCCGTGCTGTATCCGAGCCCGGCGCCTGCCTCATGCCTCGCGCGTGAGCGCTAGCGACAGCGCTTCGTCGCCGATCGTGAAATCGGCCACGACATCGCCGGCCGGCGATGCACTCACGGACACATGGCGTGCGAGTGTCTCGCGCGCGATCAGCTCGGCGTGCGTTTCGATGGCCGTGGCCAGCGTCGTATCCGCGGCATAAGCCACCCGGATACGATCCGCCACATGAAACTCGGCCTGTTTGCGCAGCCGCTGAATACGGTTGATGACCTCGCGTGCCAGCCCGCGCTGGATCAGCGAATCGTCAAGTGTACTATCAAGTGCCACCGTGACGCCATCCTCCCGGCCGACGAGCCAGCCTTCCACGCCTTCGGCCGAAACGATCAGGTCGTCTTCGCCCAGGGACACCGGCGTGCCCTCGACGTCCACGGTGAGCGCCCCGTCGCGCATGAAGGCAGCGATATCGGCATCGTCCAGCGCAGCGATCGCCGCCGCGGCGGGCTTCATCTGCTTGCCCAGACGCTTGCCCAGCGTCTTGAAGTTGGCTTTCACCCGGCGTTTGACCAGATCGCCCTCGCCGGCCACGAACTCGATGGCATCGACGTTGACTTCGTCGCGCACGGTCGGGGCGACCGCTTCGACGTCACCGCGGGCCACGCCGGGCTCCTCGACCACCAGAATCCGGGCCACGGGCTGGCGGACGTTGATGCCGGCCTCGTTACGAAGAGCCAGCGTATTGGCCACGATCGCCCGGGCCAGGCCCATGCGCCGCTCCAGATCGGCGTCGGTGATCGAGCCATCGCCCACGGGGAAATCGGCCAGGTGCACGGAGGCGTGTGCCCCCGTCGACGGCACCACCTGACCATAAAGCCAATCGGCGAAAAACGGCGCGATCGGCGCCATCATGGCTGCCACATCGCGCAGGCAGGTCAGCGTGGTGTGATACGCCGCGCGCTTGTCGGCGACCTCGGCCGCGCTGGCATTGCCGCCGGCATCCGCGCGTGCACCCGCCCAGAAACGAGCGCGCGAGCGCCGGATATACCAGTTGGACAGACCGTCGATGAAGCGCTCGACGGCGCGTGTGGCCCGCGTGGGATTGTAGGCATCCAGCGCGGCCGCGGCCTCCGCGGCGGTGGACTGCAGGCGCGAGAGAATCCAGCGATCCAGCTCGGGCCGCTCGTTGACCGGCGGCGCCGGCGTATCGGGGGTGAACCCGTCGATATTGGCGTAGGTGGCAAAGAACGAGTAGACGTTTTCCAGCGTGCCGAAGACCTTGGTACGCGTTTCGCGCAGCGCGCGATCGGCATACTTGGTGTTGTCCCACGGCTGGGAGCTGGTCAGCATGTACCAACGGATGACGTCCGCGCCGTGGGTGTCCAGGGCCTCGAACGGATCGACCGTATTGCCCTTGGACTTGGACATCTTCTCGCCGCCCGCGTCCAGCAACAGGCCGTTGACGATGACGTTCTTGTAAGCCGGCGAATCCTTGATCAGCGTGCCGATGGCATGCAGCGAATAGAACCAGCCGCGGGTCTGATCCACGCCCTCGCAGATGAAATCCGCCGGAAAATTGGCCTCGAACAGTTCCTTGTTCTCGAACGGGTAATGCCACTGGGCAAACGGCATGGCGCCCGAATCGAACCAGACATCGATGATTTCCGGCACGCGCCGCATGGTGCCGCCGTTGGCGGCCTGCCAGGTCATGGCATCGACCTGGGGCTTGTGCAGATCCAGGGCGTCATCGCCCGGCACCTGGTCGCCGGCATACGCCCGCAGTTCGGCGATCGAGCCGATGACCACGATATCGTCCGGGTCGGTATCGTTGACCCAGATCGGCAACGGCGTGCCCCAGTAGCGATGCCGCGAGAGCGCCCAGTCCACATTGTTGGCCAGCCAATCGCCGAAACGCCCCGTGCCGACATGTGGCGGATGCCAATCGATCTGGTCGTTATAGGCCACCAGCCGGTCCTTGTGCGCCTGGGTGGCCACGAACCAGGACTCGACCGGATAGTTCATGAGTGGCGTGCCCTTGCGCCAGTCGTGCGGGTAATTGTGAACCGTCACGTCTTGTGCAAAGAGCCGGCCGCGCTCCTTGAGATCACGCGCCAGCGTCTTGTCGGCGTCCTTGAACCACTGGCCGCCCACCAATGGGAAATCGGCCCGGAAATGCCCGTCGTTCTCCACCGGATTGAAAATCGGCAGACCGGCAGCAACCGATACCCGATAATCGTCGCCGCCGAACGCCGGCGCCATATGCACGATGCCGGTGCCGTCCTCGGTCGAGATGAAATCACCGGCGATGACACGCCAGGCATCGGCTGCGCCGGCGAGCTCGCGCATGAAATCGAAGGGCGGACGATAGCGCGTGCCGATCAGTTCCGAGCCCTTGAAGGTCGAGATGATCTCGGCGGCCTCGCCCAGCGTGGCCGAGACACAGTCGGCGGCCAGAATATAGCTCGCCCCCTCGTGCGTGGCACGCACATAGTCGATATCCGGCGCCACGGCCAGCCCGGCATTGGATGGGACCGTCCAGGGCGTGGTGGTCCACGCCAGCAGCGCCACATCCGGCTCCTCCTCGAGGAAGAACTTGACCGTGATCGACGGATCCTGAACCTCCTTGTAGCCGAGACTCACCTCATGCGAGGACAGCACCGTACCCGAACCCGGCGAATACCAATGGATCTTGTGGCCCTTGTAGAGCAGGCCCTGCTTGTGGAGCTGGGCCAGCAGCCACCAGACGGATTCGATGTACTCGTTGGAGAAGGTCACATAGGGCGCGTCAAGATCCACCCAGTAGCCGATACGTCGGGTGAGCTCGTCCCACTGATGCTTGTAGCGCAGCACCGACTCCCGGCAGGCCGCGTTGTATTCGGCGATGCCGTAGGCCTCGATGTCCTCGCGCGATTTCAGGCCGAGCTCTTTCTCGACCTCGATCTCTACCGGCAGACCGTGGGTATCCCAGCCGGCCTTGCGATCCACACGATAGCCCTGCATCGTCTTGTAACGACAAAAGGCGTCCTTGATCGTGCGCCCCAGGACGTGATGGATACCGGGCCGGCCGTTGGCCGTCGGCGGGCCTTCATAGAAAGCGAAGTTCGGGCCGTCGGCCCGGGCGGCGGTCGAGGCCTCGAACACGCCGGCTTCATCCCACCAGGCACGGACATCGGCCTCGACGGCCGGCAGGTTCAAGGCTTTGTGCTCGGAAAAACCGCTCATGGCGTCCCTAGGCTGGCGTGAATCTCGTGGACTGATCGGGCAAGCGCCCTATCATGCAAGCCGCGCACTATAAACCCTGCACTGGCTCGTATGCATCATCCGCGCGGGTCGTCGTCGTGGTGGCTGCAACGCCGGGGCGGCACCGGATCGTGGCCCCCGGGGTTCAGCGGATGGCAGCGCATGATCCGCCAGACAGCCAGCCCCAGGCCCTTGACCGGGCCATGGCGCGACAATGCTTGCAGCGCATATGCCGAGCAGGTCGGATAAAAACGACACCGCGGGCCGAGCATGGGGGAGATCACGCGTCGATAGAACAGGATCGGCGCGCGCAATACCGCAACCACGGCATCGCGGATGCCCCGGGATATGGTCCGTGCCGTGTTCGATCGTGCCATGGCCGCAGTCTATAACGCCCGCGCCGTCAACGCGTCACCGGCTTGACTCGGCGCCTCATCGACCCAAACTCGTGAATCACACCCCCGAGTTCAGGCCGGTTATGGATCAGAACATCGACAAGCTCAAGACCACCTTCGAACTACTGCCCGACTGGGAAGAGCGCTACCGCTATATCATCGACCTGGGCCGTAAGCTCGAGCCGTTGGATGAGGCCGAGCGCAACGAGGCCACTCGGGTGCGCGGCTGCATGAGCCAGGTCTGGCTCGTGGCCGACGATGCGGATACCGACGAAAAACTGCATTTCCGCGGCGACTCCGACGCTCATATCGTGCGCGGGTTGATCGGCGTGTTGTTGATGATCTATTCCGACAAGACGCCGCGCGAGATCGCCGATACCGATATCCAGCAGGTCTTCGCCGATCTCAACCTCGAGCAGCACATCACCATGAACCGTCGCAACGGTCTGTATTCCATGGTCGAAACCATCCAGCGCCACGCCGCGGCCCGCCTGGACGCATCTTCCTGATCCGGGGCTTCGTTGTTCGGGCGCCCGCCACCGGCGGTGGGCGCCGGCGTTTCTGGACGAGGCCTGTTCGTTGAAGACCATTCGCCGATGCATGCCAGGCCCTCATGCGGGCCTGGCGTTACGGGTATTTCGGCGGTTGAAGCAGGGCCCGCCAAAGCATCCGGCATCGACGAACCTGATCACCCGAGCGGGTGAAACTCGATCATCCTTGCCACGGCGACGTGTTTTCCGGCGTCGCTCTTTCCCGCGGCCCGCCGGCGGACAACGCAGACACAAAAAAGCCGGGACGCGCCCGGCTTCTTCGATTCACGCAATGTAATGCGCGCTATTTTTTCGGCTGGCTCTTCACTGCGGCGTCCGAAGGCTGCTGGCCGGGAGTTTCGCTGGGCTTGCCGCCGTTGACCTTGGCATCCATCGCACTGCCCAGTTGGTTCGGATCGGTTTCTGCCTTCTTGGCCCCGTCGGCATGGCCAAGGCTCTGCGGGTTGGCCGGTGCGGCCAGCTTTTCGCGATCCATGTCGGCCAGGCGTTCTGCACCTTGCGACATATGCTGATGCATATCGCGATAATCCTCGGCCATGCGCGACATGATGGCAGCAGTCTGCTGGAAATGCTCGCGCACATCTCCGCGGAAATCATCGTGAGCCTGTTTGTGCTTGGCGATCTCATCGGAGCGATCGGCACCGCCGCCGCCCGCCTTGTTGCCGATAAAATAACCGGCCAGTAGCGCGATGACCGCGCTCACGGCAGCGATGATGATCCAAATGACCGGGGTCATATCATTCTCCTAGGCAGACCGGCGATCAATGCGCCGCTGTGTATTTCGGCTGGCCACCGAGTTTACCCAATCCGCGGAACGAGCCCAAGAACACCGGTGTGTCCCGGGGCTCAACCCAGCAACCGGTCGTATTCCTTGCGCATGCAGCGATCCATGATCACATGCATGCCGTGCTCGGCGGCGTACTTGGCGGCTTCGTTGTGAATCACGCCTTCCTGAAGCCACAGGTTGCGCACTTTCTTCTCGATACACATCTCCACGATCTCCGGTACGTGCTGGGGCTCACGAAACACGGTAACCATGTTCACGGCATCGCTGACATATTTTAGATCGGCAAACGTCTTGCGCCCGAGGATTTTGCTCTCGAACGGGTTCACCGGGATGATGTCGTAACCCGCCTCGATCATGGCCTTGGCCACACCGTGCGAGGGCCGCTCCGGATCGGGCGACAGACCGATCACGGCGATCCGTCGAACCTGCGCCAGAATGTCGCGAATGGTTGCGTCATCATCAACAAGCGTCATAACAGTTCCGAGTCTGCAGAATGGGCGTAGTCTAGCATGCGGTTTCATGCCGGCCGCCGGCCGTTCGCCGGGCAGACTTTGAACGCCGCACGGGCTTAGCTATGCTGCGCGGCCCGTATCACAACCCGGCACCCGACCCACGATGAGCGGATCTCCCATCGAGCCTCATATCGAAGACGTGACCTCGGTCTCGGCCGTTGGTATCGATCGCCTGCAGAGACTGATGGCCGATTTTTCGCTGCGGGTCGATCCAATCAGCCTGGATCAGCCGATTCCCGGCAGCTTCTGGGGCGACGCCGAGGCCGGGCTCAAACGCGATACGCTGATCGTGCGCGCTGACACACCGCTGCATTCGGCCCTGCACGAGGCCGGGCACTATGTCTGTATGAGTGACACGCGCCGCGCGGTGCTGGACACCGATGCCGGCGGCACTTATGCCGAGGAGAATGCGGTCTGCTATTGGCAGATCATGGTCTGTGACCGCCTGGCGGGCATATCCCGAGCCGACATGTGTCGTGACATGGACGCCTGGGGCTATACCTTTCGCCTGGGCTCGGCCGCCGCCTGGTTTGCGCGCGATGCCGAAGACGCCCGTGATTTTCTCATCCGCCACGGCTTGCTGGATGCCACGGCCGACCGGCTGAACAGCGCCATACGTCGTTAGAGCGCGTCGCCGTGACATGCGATGAAACGGGCGCCGATCAGCGCCCGTGTGCCATCGTCACTGGCCCTTGGCCTGATTGGCCACGGCATCGGCGGCTTTCTCGGCGGCATCGGCATCGCCCAGATAGGCCGACTCCAGAGCATTGAGCTCGTCGTCGAGCTTGTAGCGCAGCGGAATGCCCGTGGGGATGTTCAGGCCCGTGATCTCGTCGTCGGACACGCCGTCGAGATATTTCACCAGCGCACGCAGGCTGTTGCCGTGGGCAGCCACCAGCACGTTGTCACCGGCCTTCAGGCGCGGGGCGATGGCGTCGTGCCAGAACGGCAATACACGATCCAGCGTGAGCGCCAGAGATTCCGTGCCCGGCAGGGCACGCACGTCGAGCTTGGCATAGCGCGGATCGTGGCAGGGATGGCCGGGATCGTCGCGATCCATTTCCGGCGGCGGCGTGTCGTAGCTGCGACGCCAGACATGCACCTGGTCCTCGCCGTGTTTCTCGGCGGTTTCGGCCTTGTCCAGGCCCTGAAGTGCGCCGTAGTGACGCTCGTTCAGACGCCAGTGGCGCTCGACTTCGACCCAGGGCTGCTCCATTTCTTCCAGCGCGAGCCACATCGTCTTGATGGCCCGCTGGAGCACCGAGGTGAAGGCAACGTCGAAACGAATGCCGTCGTCGGCCAGCAGCCGGCCGGCGTTACGGGCTTCGTCACGCCCGGTATCGGTGAGATCGACGTCGACCCAACCGGTGAAGCGATTCTCGAGATTCCATTGACTCTGTCCGTGGCGCAGGAGGATGAGCTGGCCTGCCATGTGCGGTCCTTGTTACGACAAACAAGTCGCGAGATTAACGCAGTCGGCCCAGCCGTGACACGCCTCGGCGCACCGCGTCGCGCGGTCGCCCCCGGCCCGCCGGCCTCGACGGCTCAACTGTTTTCGGCGTACTCGATCTCGATATCGTGGCGCATGCCCCAGTCCAGAGCTGCCTGGACATCCTTGCCCATGTAGATATCGATCTTGTTCTTCCACCGAGCGGCCATCTTGTCGCGTACAATATAGACGCCGGGCAGCCCTTTGATGCGCACCTTGGTCCCATGCGTCAGGCCCTTCTTGATCAGGTCGCGCGAGACAGCAATGGCGTTCATACCGGGCTTGAGTTTGTCGCCCCAGGCTGCGATGGTCGGGTCGTTGGCGGTTTGCGAAGGCAGAGAGTTATAGGCCGAGGCAGCAACGCTCATGCTTTCCCAGTCTTCGGACTGCGCGTGCGCCACAGACGCCGCGAATACCAGACACACCGTTGTGCAGACGCGTTTTATCATCAGACGTCTCATGACCGCCCCTCGTGCTTCATAAGCCCGTGACCATAACCGGCTAACCTGAATTCAAGCTGTCCGTGGCGTGGTCGTTGACGAAGGCAGCGATGGTATCCAGCTCATCGCCCTTGAAGCGCAGCACGGCGGCCAACGGGGCGATCAACATGACGTGCGTCACGCCGGGATAGTATTTTGTCGTGGCATTTCCGCCACTTGCGTTGATCTTTTCGGCCATGTGCCGTGTATTCTTCGCCAAGACGGTTTCATCTGCCAGCCCATGAAGCAACAGCGTCGGCGGCACGCGGGCGTCCACGAAATTGATCGGCTGCGTCAGCGGCCAGCGTGCTTCTGGCGCAAAGATCGTCTGCAACGTGGGATCGGTGATCGGTAGAAAATCATACGGCCCGGCCAGGCCGACCAGCCCGCGAATCTCAGCTCGTGGCACGCCGGCCGCGGCCAGATAATCCGGTGCGACAGCGAGCATGGCCGCTATATGCGCACCGGCCGAGTGTCCGGCCAGAAACAGGTTCTGCTCGTTGCCGCCATAGTCGCCGATATGCGCGCGTGTCCAAGCCACTGCCGCGGCGCCGTCTTCGATGAAGCCCGGGAACGTGACCTGCGGGTACAGCCGATAATCCGGAATGACCGCGGTAATGCCTCGCGAGGCCAGGGCCTGGCCAACGAAGCGATAACCGTCCTTGTTGCCTTCCTGCCAGCTGCCGCCGTAGAAGAACACCATCACCGGGCGGCCCGGCGCCGGCTCGCTCGGGGTATAGACATCCAGATGTTGACGAGCCAGCTCGCCGTAAGCGATATCAGCGTGGCGGGTATGGCCCCACGGCGGCGTCAGCGTATTGACCCAGAACTGGCCCGAGCAGGCCGTCAGCAGGCCGGCCACGAGGCTCATCGCGACCGCCCGGCCGATAACAGATAGCCCACGCCGGCTCACGTCATCGTGACGAACTCTTCAGCGCTCGTCGGATGGATGGCCACGGTGTCGTCGAAGTCTTTCTTGGTCGCGCCCATCTTCACCGCCACGGCAAAGCCCTGGGTCATCTCGTCGGCGCCGTCGCCAATGACATGCGCCCCCACGACTTTGTCCTCGTCGCCCACGCAGACCAGCTTCATGTCCGAGGGGGTCTTGTCGTCGAGCACCCCGTGATAGAGCGCAACGTAGTGACTGGTATAGATTTTGATCTCATCATCGCCGAACTGCGCACGCGCATCGGCTTCGGACAGCCCGACGGTCCCGATCGGCGGATGGGTGAAGACCACGGTCGGAATATTGCTGTAATCCAGCTTGCGCTCGGGCATGCCGCCAAACAGCCGGTCCGCCAGCCGTCGGCCGGCCGCGATGGCCACCGGGGTGAGCTCGGGCCCGCCGGTCACGTCACCCAGCGCGTGCACGCCGGGCAGTGCCGTGTCCTGCCATTCATCAACCGGCAGCGTGCCGTCACTGGCCGGCTCCAGGCCGATTTTTTCCAGCGCCAGCGTATCGGTGTTGGGCACGCGCCCGATCGCCCAGATCAGCCGATCGAAGCCCTTGATAGTTTCGCCGTCGGCGAACTCGACCGCGATATGTCCGCCTTCCTGCTCGTGCAGCGCCACGCTCTGGCGGTTCATCTGGATATCGATCCCGGCGTCGCGCATACGCTCGATGAGCGCGTCGCCCAGCATGGCGTCAAAGCCTTTGAGCACGTGTTCCTTGCGCAGCAACAGGCTCACTCGGGTGCCCAGCCCGTTCAACAGGCAGGCCAGCTCACAGGCGATATAACCCGAGCCGACGATGGCCACGCTGTCCGGCCGGCTTTCCCACTCGAAGAAACCGTCGGAATCCGTGCCGAGGGCCGCCCCGGGAATCTCGGGCCAGCTGGCCTTGCCGCCGGTGGCGATCAACACATGTTCGCCGGTCAGCCGGCGAGCCCCCACCGTGACTTCTCGCTCACCGGTGAAAGACGCCTCGCCGACCACCAGCTCGACATCGTCCTTGCCCAGATTCCGGTCATAGATGCCGTTCAGGCGCTCGATATACGTGCGCCGATTGGCCACCAGCCGGGCCCAGTCGTGCTCGGCCGAGGGATGCGTGAAACCATAGTTGTGGGCATGAGCCGAGGCCTCGGCATAGGCCGCGGCGTGCCACATGACCTTTTTCGGCACGCACCCGACGTTGACGCAGGTGCCGCCCAGACGGCCGCGCTCGATCAACGCCACGCGCTTGCCATAAGACGCGGCCCGGCGGGCCGTGGCCATCCCCCCCGAACCGCCGCCGATGACGATCAGATCGTAATGATCGCTCATGAAATATCCTGTGTGTTCGAACCGAACCGTGGGCACGCATTGTAGGCTGGCCCGACGTATTCGGGCCACCGCGCCGCGATATGCCCGGCGGGCTTGATCACTGCAGCTGTTGCCGCATCATCAGGGCATTGCCTGCCGACACGACGTTTTGTCATGCCTGATTCGAACAACCCCCTGCTCGCCCTGGCCAACCCTGGCTCATCGGCCCTGCCGGATTTCGCCAGCCTGTCGCCGGACCACGCCGAGCCGGCGGTTGATCATCTCATCGGCGCGGCCCGCGAGGCCATCGACGCAGCCCTGATTCACGCCGCAGCGCCCACCTGGGACACACTCATCGCACCGATCGAGGACAGCCAGGACGCGATCGATCGCGCGTTTTCCCCGGTCGCGCACATGCACGCGGTGATGGATTCTCCCGAATGGCGTCGCGCCTATCAGGCCTGTGTGCCCAAGCTCACTGCGTTTTCCTCGGAAGTGGGCCAGAACACCGCGCTCTACCAGGCCGTGTCTCGCCTACACGACAGCACGGCGTTTGCCGAGCTCAGCCCGGGCCGTCAACGCGTGATCGAGCACATGCTGCGCGATTTCGAGCTGGCCGGCGTTGCACTGCCCGGCCCGGCCAAAAAGCGCTTCGCCGATATTGCCCAGCGCCGCTCGGAGTTGGCCACGACCTTCCAGCAGAACCTGCTGGATGCGACCCAGGCCTGGCACAAGCACATCACCGACGAGGCCCGGCTGGCCGGCCTGCCGGACTCGGCCCGTGATCTGCTGGCCCAGAACGCGGCCCAGAAAGCTCTGGCCGGCTGGCTGATCACACTCGATGCGCCAAGCCTGATGGCCGTTCTCACTCACGCCGATGATCGCGCGCTACGCGCCGAGATCCACGAAGCCTTTGCCACACGCGCCTCGGACGTGGGCCCCAACGCCGGCGAGTACGACAACTCGGCCCTGATGGACGAGTTGCTGGCCCTGCGCCAGGAGGCCGCCGAGCTGCTCGGCTTTGCCAACTACGCCGAGCAGTCCCTGGCCAAGAAAATGGCCGACTCGCCCGAGCAGATCGAAACCTTTCTGCTGGACCTGGCCGAGCGCAGCAAGGCACCGGCCCAGGCCGAGCTGGGGGCCCTGCGGAAACTGGCCGCTGCCGACGGCATCGAGGATCTCGCCGCTTGGGATATCGGCTACTACGCCGAAAAACTCAAGACCGCGCGCTATGACTACGCCGAGGAAGACCTGAAGCCCTACTTCGCCGCTCCGGCGGTCATCGACGGGCTGTTCAAGGTCTGTGCCCGGTTGTTCGATATCACCGTGACCCCGCGCCACGACGCCACGACCTGGCACACCGACGTCACCGTGTATGAAATCCATGATCACGACGGCACCCTGCGCGGGGTGTTCTATCTCGATCCGTACGCCCGCGAAGGCAAACGCGGCGGGGCCTGGATGCATCCGTTCCAGAGCCGGCGCGTGGATGCCGCCGGTACCCAGACGCCGCTGGCCTTTCTGACCTGCAACTTCTCGCCGCCGGTCGGCGACAAGCCGGCGCTGCTGACTCACGGCGAGGTCACGACGCTGTTTCACGAGTTCGGCCACGGGCTGCATCACATGCTCACCCAGGTCGATGAAGCCAGCATCGCCGGCATCTCCGGCGTGGAATGGGATGCGGTCGAGCTGCCCAGCCAGTTCATGGA
>MDTG01359915.1_pt1 | contig 11499 bp, 4 predicted proteins | sample 811421 | NCBI WGS metagenome assembly MDTG01 (sample SAMN05326645, study PRJNA326480) | marine metagenome | isolation source: seawater | place: Pacific Ocean: South East | collected 2011
AGACTTTTTCCAAATCGGTGTTTCTGCTGATACAAGAAAAGAAGAAGGTTTATGGCAAGTGTTCAATGATCATTTTCCAATTTCTGATTCGAGAAATAACTTCGTATTAGAGTTCATTGATTACAACATTGATCCACCGAGATACTCAATTGAAGAGTGTATCGAAAGAGGTTTAACCTACAAAGTTCCTCTAAAAGCAAAACTTAAATTATACTGTACAGATCCTGATCATGAGGACTTTGAAACTATCGAACAAGAAGTGTTCTTAGGTTCAGTCCCTTATGTTACTCCTAAAGGATCTTTTGTAATAAACGGTGCTGAACGAGTGGTAGTTTCTCAGTTACACCGTTCTCCAGGCGTTTTCTTTGGACATAGTTTCCACGCCAACGGAGCAAAATTATACTCAGCAAGAGTTATACCTTTCAAAGGTTCATGGATAGAATTTGCAACTGACATACATAATGTGATGTATGCCTACATCGATAGAAAGAAAAAGTTACCAGTAACAACTTTACTTCGATCTATTGGTTTTGAAAATGATAAAGATATTCTTGAAATATTCAATCTTGCTGATGAAGTAAGAGTAAGTAAGGCTGCTCTAAAAAGAGTAGTTGGCAGAAAACTAGCTGCTAGAATACTTAAAACTTGGATTGAAGATTTTGTTGATGAAGATACAGGTGAAGTTGTTTCCATTGAAAGAAATGAAGTAATCATTGATAGAGAAACAGTTATTGAAAAAGAACACATTGATGATATCATTGATTCTGGATCAAAAACAGTACTTCTTCACAAAGAAGATGTTTCCACTTCAGAGTACGCTATCATTTACAATACATTACAAAAAGATCCTACTAACTCAGAAAAAGAAGCGGTAATTTATATCTATAGACAGCTTCGTAATGCTGAGCCACCTGATGAGGAAACGGCAAGAGGAATAATTGATAAATTATTCTTCTCAGAGCAGCGTTATAGTCTAGGCGAAGTAGGACGTTTTAGAATAAATAAGAAATTAGGTTTAGACGTTGATTCTGACGTTCAAATCCTAACCAAAGAGGATATTATTTCAATCATCAAAAATTTGGTAGAATTAGCTAATTCAAAAACCAATGTTGATGATATTGATCACCTTAGTAACAGAAGGGTGAGAACTGTTGGTGAGCAACTTTCAAATCAATTTAGTTTAGGTCTTTCTAGAATGGCAAGAACCATTAGAGAAAGAATGAACGTTAGAGATAACGAGGTCTTTACACCTGTTGATTTGATAAATGCGAAGACTTTATCTTCAGTAATCAATTCATTCTTTGGTACGAATCAGCTATCTCAATTTATGGATCAAACAAATCCATTAGCTGAAGTAACGCATAAAAGAAGAATGTCTGCATTAGGACCTGGTGGTCTTTCAAGAGAAAGAGCAGGTTTTGAGGTGCGTGATGTTCACTACACTCACTACGGTAGATTATGTCCTATTGAAACTCCTGAGGGACCAAATATTGGTCTTATATCTTCACTGTGTGTTTACGCAAAAGTGAATAACCTAGGTTTTATAGAGACTCCATACCGCAAGGTAGAAGATGGTGTTGTTAAAGTTGACGAGCAACCTATTTACCTTACTGCTGAGGAAGAAAATAACATGACTATTGCTCAAGCAAACGCACCAATTACTGATAAAGGTAATTTTGAGGTTGAGCGTGTGAAAGCAAGATTTGAAGGTGATTATCCAGTGACAGAGCCACAAAACATTACCCTAATGGATGTTGCTCCAAACCAGATTGCTTCTATCGCAGCATCATTGATTCCATTCTTGGAGCATGATGATGCAAACCGTGCATTAATGGGCTCTAACATGATGCGTCAGGCTGTTCCTTTATTACAAGCTGACGCTCCAATCGTTGGTACAGGACTTGAGCCTCAAGTAGCTAGTGACTCAAGAGTTCTAGTAAATGCTGAAGGAAATGGTGTTGTTGAATATGTTGATGCTAACTCAATTCATATTCGCTACGAAGTAACAGATGAACAGAGATTACTATCTTTTGACGATGATGTCAAGGTATATAATCTAACGAAGTTTAAGAAAACGAACCAAAACACATGTATCAATCTTAAGCCAATTGTTGTTAAAGGTGATAAAGTTGTTGAAGGTCAAGTACTTTGTGAAGGATACGCTACTCAAAATGGTGAATTAGCTATTGGTAGAAACCTAAAAGTGGCATTTATGCCTTGGAAAGGTTATAACTTTGAGGATGCTATTGTTCTTTCTGAGCGTGTTGTTAGAGAAGATTTATTTACATCTATCCACATTGAAGAAATGTTGGTTAATGTAAGAGACACTAAAAGAGGCCCTGAAGAATTAACCGCTGATATACCTAATGTCTCTGAAGAAGCGACTAAGGATTTGGATGAAAATGGAATGATTCGTGTAGGAGCTGATATAAAAGCGGGTGATATCATTATTGGTAAAATTACTCCAAAAGGTGAATCTGACCCTACTCCTGAAGAAAAGCTTCTTAAAGCTATCTTTGGTGATAAAGCGGGTGACGTGAAAGATGCATCACTTAAAGCAAGACCTTCATTCAAAGGTGTTGTAATTGACAAAAAGCTGTTCTCTAAATCTATTAAAGATAAAAGAACACGCGCTATGGATAAAGAGACAGTTGCAGTTCTTGAAAAAGAATTCAACCAAAAGGCAACTGAATTAAAATCTATTTTAGTTAATAAGCTATTCACAATACTAAGTGGTAAAACATCACAAGGTATCTTGAGTAATTTAGGTGATGATCTTATTCCAAAAGGAGTGAAATATACTCTCAAGGCTCTTCAATCTATAGATTACGATACAGTTAATACTCGTACAACCAAATGGGTAGTTGATAAAGTCTTGAATGTGAAAATTCAATCTTTAATGAATAACTTCCTATTGAAGAATAGTGAATTATTGAGTGACTTCAGAAGAAAGAAATTTGCAGTTACTGTAGGTGACGAACTTCCTGCTGGAGTACTTAAGTTAGCAAAGGTATATGTTGCTAAAAAGCGTAAAGTTCAAGTAGGAGATAAGTTAGCTGGTCGTCATGGTAACAAAGGTATTGTAGCTAAAATTGTTCGTGATGAGGATATGCCATTCTTAGAGGATGGTTCAACAGTTGACATTGTACTTAATCCACTTGGTGTACCATCTCGTATGAACCTTGGACAGATATATGAAACTGTATTAGGTTGGGCTGGGCAAAAGCTTGATAGAAAATACTTTACACCTGTTTTTGATGGTGCTTCCATTGAAGATATCAATAACGAAACTGATATGGCAGGGCTACCAAGATATGGGCAAACCTATCTTTATGATGGTGGTACTGGAGAGCGTTTTGATCAGCCTGCAACAGTTGGTATTATATACATGCTGAAGCTTGGTCACATGGTCGATGATAAAATGCATGCTCGTTCTATAGGTCCTTATTCACTTATTACTCAGCAACCACTTGGTGGTAAAGCTCAGTTTGGTGGACAAAGACTTGGAGAAATGGAGGTTTGGGCACTAGAAGGTTATGGTGCTGCAAATATCCTTCAAGAAATGTTAACAGTTAAATCAGATGATGTTGTTGGACGTGCTAAAGCATATGAAGCTATTGTAAAAGGTAGCCCAATGCCAACACCAGGGATTCCTGAATCATTTAATGTACTGATGCACGAGTTATTAGGTCTTGGACTTAAAGTGACTTTAGACTAATATTTATAATCTTAATACTCTATAATAAATAGATATGGCAATAAGAAAAGGTAAAAACGAAGTAAACACTAGTTTCAATAATATTACAATAAGTCTAGCTTCACCAGAAGATATTCTTTCTAAATCTAGTGGAGAGGTTACAAAACCAGAAACTATCAATTACAGAACCTATAAGCCTGAAAGAGATGGTTTGTTTTGTGAGCGTATTTTTGGACCTACCAAAGATTTTGAATGTCACTGTGGTAAATACAAGCGTATTCGATACAGAGGTATCGTATGTGATCGTTGTGGTGTTGAAGTTACTGAAAAGAAAGTACGTAGAGAACGTACAGGTCACATTCAATTAGTTGTTCCTGTAGCACATATTTGGTATTCAAAATCTAACCCTAATAAAATTGGGTATTTATTAGGTTTACCAAGCAAGAAGTTGGATATGATTATATACTACGAAAGGTATGTAGTTATTCAAGCGGGTTCAGCAACAAATGAAGAAGGTGAGCCTTTACAATTCCTTGACTTCTTAACAGAAGATGAGTACTTAGATGCTTTAGAAAAAATACCAGTAGAAAATCGTTATTTAGATGACGAAGATCCAAAGAAGTTTATCGCTAAAATGGGTGCTGAGGCTTTAATAGAGCTTTTAAGAAGACTTGATTTAGATCAACTTTCATTTGACTTACGTCATAAAGCAAATACAGAAACCTCTCAGCAAAGAAAAGCGGAAGCTCTAAAAAGATTACAAGTTATTGAATCATTTAGAGACGCCAACTCAAGAATAGAAAACAAACCAGAATGGATGATTGTTAAGGTTATACCTGTTATTCCACCTGAGTTAAGACCATTAGTTCCTTTAGATGGTGGCCGTTTTGCTACTTCAGATTTAAATGATTTATATAGAAGAGTTATTATCAGAAATAACCGTCTTAAAAGATTAATTGAAATTAAAGCTCCTGAGGTAATTCTTAGAAATGAGAAAAGAATGCTTCAAGAATCTGTTGATTCGTTGTTTGATAATTCAAGAAAATCAAGCGCTGTAAAAACAGAATCAAATAGAGCGTTAAAATCATTATCAGATAGCTTAAAAGGTAAGCAAGGACGTTTTCGTCAAAACCTACTTGGTAAACGTGTAGATTATTCTGCTCGTTCAGTTATTGTTGTAGGTCCTGAATTGAAAATGCACGAATGTGGTTTGCCGAAAAATATGGCAGCTGAATTATTTAAGCCATTTATCATTCGTAAAATGATTGATAGAGGTATTGTAAAAACAGTAAAGTCTGCTAAAAAAATTATTGACAAAAGAGAGCCTGTTGTTTGGGATATTTTAGAGAATGTGATGAAAGGACATCCCGTTCTACTAAATCGTGCCCCAACACTTCACCGTTTAGGGATTCAAGCTTTCCAGCCAGTAATGATAGAAGGAAAAGCAATTAGACTTCACCCGCTTGTTTGTACAGCATTTAACGCCGATTTTGACGGTGACCAGATGGCTGTTCACTTACCATTGGGCGAAGCTGCAGTATTAGAAGCACAGCTTTTAATGTTGGCTTCTCACAACATTCTTAACCCTGCTAATGGTGCGCCAGTTACTGTTCCTTCACAGGATATGGTACTAGGTCTGTATTATATGACTAAGCCATTAAAAGGAGCTAAAGGTGAAGGCCTAGCTTTCTATTCTGATGAAGAAGTAAAGATAGCCTTTAATGAAGGCAGAGTTGACTTACACGCATACATCAAGGTAAGAGCTAAAGTGAAGAATGATGAAGGCGAATTAGTAAGTAAGTTAATTGAAACCTCTGTTGGTAGAGTATTATTTAATGAATTCGTTCCTGAGGAAGTAGGATTTATTGATACCTTACTTACGAAAAAGGCCTTAAGAGATATTATTGGTGACGTTCTAAATGTCTCTGGTATTGCTAAAACGGCTGAATTTTTAGATAATATTAAAGGTATAGGTTATAATTTCGCATTTAAAGGTGGATTATCATTTAACCTAGGTGACGTTATTATTCCTGAAGAGAAAGATACTATGGTATCCGATGCATACAATCAGGTTGATGAGGTAACGGCTAACTACAATATGGGATTCATTACCAATAACGAAAGATATAATCAAGTTATTGATATCTGGTCTAACACCAACGCTCACCTTACTGAAAAAGTAATGAAACAATTGAGTTCTGATAAAGAAGGATTCAATTCAGTTTACATGATGCTTGATTCAGGTGCAAGGGGTTCAAAAGAACAAATTAAGCAGTTAGGTGGTATGAGAGGTTTGATGGCAAAACCACAAAAATCTGGTGATAAAAGTGGTGCCGCGATTATTGAAAACCCCATTATTGCAAACTTTAAAGAAGGTTTATCTATCCTTGAGTATTTTATTTCTACGCACGGTGCTCGTAAAGGTCTTGCCGATACAGCACTTAAAACTGCCGATGCAGGTTATTTAACAAGAAGACTTGTTGATTCATCACAAGATGTTGTTGTTAAGATAGAAGACTGCGGTACTTTGAGAGGTTTAGAAATTTCTGCATACAAGAAAAACGATGAAATCGTTGAACCATTGAAAGATAGAATATCTGGTCGTGTTTCTCTTCATGATTTATATGATACAGATGGCAATATTATAGTTGCTAATGGCGAGATGATTACTGATAATATGGCTAAAGCTATCGAAGAGGCTCAAATAGAGTCTGTGGAAGTACGTTCAGTACTTACTTGCGAGGCTAAGAAAGGAGTATGTGCTAAATGTTATGGTAGAAACCTTTCAACAGCTAGTATGGCTGTGCCTGGTGATACTGTTGGTGTAGTTGCTGCTCAGTCTATTGGTGAGCCGGGTACACAGTTAACATTAAGAACATTCCACTTTGGTGGTACAGCATCTAAAATAGCTTCAGAATCTAGTGTAGTTGCTAAATTTGACGGTAAAGTTGAAATTGATGATTTAAAACTTATAGATTCTGTAAATGAAGATGGTGAAAAAATCAAAATGGTAATTAGCCGTACTTCAGAAATTAGAATTATAGATGAAAAATTAGGTATAGTTCTTTCTACTAATAACATTCCTTATGGTTCTACATTATATGTTGAAGCAGGAAAGAAAGTAAAGAAAGGAACTAAGATTTGTGATTGGGATCCATATAATGCGGTAATTATTTCCGAGTTTGATGGAAAGATTGCCTTCCAAGATATACAGGAAGGTTTATCATACCGAGTAGAATCTGATGAGCAAACTGGTTTCGAAGAAAAAGTAATGATTGAGCGTAAAGATAAAACGCTTAATCCTACTATTAACGTTGTTAACAAGAAAGGTGAGCAAACAAGATCTTACAGTATCCCTGTTAAAGCTCACTTGTCTGTTGATGATGGTCAAACAATAAAGTCGGGTAAGATTATTGCAAAGATTCCTAGGCTAGCATCTTCTTTAGGTGATATTACTGGTGGTCTTCCAAGAGTTACAGAATTGTTTGAAGCTCGTAACCCATCTAACCCTGCTGTTGTAACTGAAATTGACGGTATCGTTAATTTTGGTCCAAAAATTAAGAGAGGTAACAAAGAAGTAATTATTACATCTAAAACAGGTGAGGTTTCTAAATACCTTATCCCATTATCGAAACATATATTGGTTCAAGAAAATGACTTTGTTAAGTCAGGTATGCCATTATGTGATGGTGCAATAACACCTTCTGATATTTTGAGAATTAAAGGGCCTACTGCTGTCCAAGAGTATATCGTAAATGAAATTCAAGAAGTATATAGACTTCAAGGAATGAAGATTAACGATAAGCACTTTGAGGTTATCGTTAGGCAAATGATGCGTAAGATGAATGTCGTTGACGCAGGTGATACTAAATTCTTAGATGGTCAAGTTATTACTAAGTTAGAATTTATGGAAGAGAATGATAGAATCTTTGGCATGAAAGTGGTAGAAGAAACAGGAGATTCTCAAGTTCTTAAAGCTGGGCAAATTATTTCTGCTCGTAAGCTTAGAGAAGAAAATTCTAGATTGAGAAGAAAAGATTTGAAAACGGTTGAAGCACGAGAAGCAATACCTGCTACTAGTGAACAACGTATTCAAGGTATTACTCGTGCTGCTCTTCAAACGAACAGTTGGGTATCTGCTGCATCTTTCCAAGAAACGACGAAAGTTCTAAATGCTGCTGCCATCAATGGTAAACGTGATGGTTTAGAAGGATTGAAAGAAAATGTAATTGTTGGTCATAAAATACCAGCAGGTACAGGTCTTCGTACTTGGGATGATATTGTTGTAGGTTCACAAGATGAGTTCGATCAATTAATGGCGGCTAAAGAAGAAGAAATAACTTCTGAAGAAGCATAAGAATCTTAGACTATGGCTGAAGAAAAAAAAGGACTTAATATTGAACTTACAGAAGAAATTGCTGAAGGTATATATAGCAACCTTGCTATAATTAACCATTCTCCATCTGAATTTGTAATTGACTTTATTAAAGTAATGCCAGGCGTGCCAAAGGCTAAAGTTAAGTCTAGAATAGTCTTAACCCCTCAGCATGCTAAACGTCTTTTAAAAGCTTTAAATGATAATGTTTCTAAGTTTGAGGCTCAACATGGGCCAATTAAAAATGTTGAATCTCCGAATAACATTCCGCTGAGTTTCAGTGGGCCAACGGCCGAAGCATAACAACAAAAAAAAACCACTCAATGAGTGGTTTTTTTTATTCTACTTGTTTTAGCTTTTAAGCTTTCCCTAAATTTTTAAGCATTTTTGTATGTTCTATTAAAGCTCTAAGGTAACTCTTCTGGGTGTAATAAGGTAAGTTGTACTCTTTAGCTTTTTCTTTCACTATATGCGAAATATTCTTGTAGTGAACGTGACATATATTTGGAAATAAATGATGTTCAACCTGGAAATTTAAACCACCAACAAACCATGAGAAAAATCTACTTTTTGGTGCGTAGTTTGAAGTTGTTTGTAATTGGTGTATAGCCCAATTATTTTCAATGGTTCCCTCTTTATTAGGATTTGGATGGCCACATTCTGGCATAATATGAGCAGTTTGAAAAATAGTAGATAAGATAAAACCTGCTACAAAGTGAAGGCTAAAAAAGCAAACAAACCAAAACCCAAATGATATACCTCCTATAACAAAGTATGGAATAACGAACATATAGGCATAATAGATAATTTTCCATCCTACCATTTCAAGCATTAATGGTCCGTATTCTTTATCTGTAATAAACCCATCTTTTTTAAAATCATTAAGCTGTTTAAATTCTTTGTTTGTTGACCATGAAAAAGTCATTAATCCGTAAAAGAACCAAGCGTATAGATGTTGTAATTTGTGTACTTTTTTTAGTGGAGCTTCAGGAGAAAATCGAAGTAAGCCCATTGGACTTACATCGGGGTCCATCTCATGAACATTAGTAAATGTGTGATGTAATCTGTTATGTTGAATTCGCCAATTTTTGGCACTTCCCCCCAAAATGTTTAGGGTTATACCAAACAGTTTGTTTACAAATTGATTTTTTGAGTAGGCACCATGATTTGCATCGTGCATAATAGAAAGGCCAATACCAGCCATGCCAACTCCCATGCAAACCCATAACAACCAATAAACCCACTGGTTTGTTACTAGACCTGAAACAGCTAAAGCGTAAGGAACAAAATAAAGGCAAAGCATAAAAATGCTTTTTAATACCATATTGGCATTTCCGTATCTTGTTTTATTATTTTTCTTGAAATATTCGTCGACAGATTTTCTTAGGTCAACTATAAATTCTTTGGAGTGATTTTTATCAAATTTTGCAGTCTTCATCTTTTATCAAAAATAAGTTTTGTAAATATACACATTATAAAAATGCTATAAATATGATTTATAGTAGTTTATTAACTACTATAAAAACTTTTGCTCTTTCATCCAGTCGTCATTAAAAATTTTGCCAACGTATCTACTTCCGTGGTCATGTAAAAGAACGACAACAACATCATTATTATTGAGTTTGCCCTTGAGTTGATTGAGACCTGCAATAGCACTACCGCATGAATAACCAGCAAAAATACCTTCTTCTTTGGCTAATCGGCGGGCATATATAGCACCATCTTTATCAGTTACTTTTTCGAAATGGTCAATAAGGTCAAAATCAACATTTTCTGGTAATATGTCTTCACCAATACCTTCTGTAATGTATGAATAGATCTCATTCTCATCGAATTCGCCTGTTTCGTGATATTTCTTATAAACAGATCCATAAGAGTCAACCCCCCAAATTTTCACATAAGGATTTTTCTCCTTGAGAAACTTTGCAATTCCCGAAATAGTTCCACCTGTTCCAACACCAACAATGAAGTGTGTTATTTTACCATCGGTTTGATCCCAAATTTCAGGTCCAGTAGATTCATAATGCGCTAGTCTGTTGGATAAGTTGTCGTATTGATTAGGGTAGAAAGAGTTAGGAATCTCTTCATTAAGTCGTTTAGCAACCGAATAATAAGACTCTGGATGTTCTGGTGCTACATTAGTAGGACAAACATATACTTCTGCCCCCATAGCTTTTAAGATATCCATTTTCTCTTTGGATTGTTTGTCAGAAATAGTACAAATAAGTTTATAGCCTTTTTGAATACATGCTAAAGCTAAGCCCATACCAGTATTTCCTGATGTACCTTCAATTATTGTTCCGCCCTCTTTTAAAAGTCCCGCTTTTTCAGCATCTTCTACCATTTTGAGTGCCATTCTATCTTTGGTAGAATGGCCAGGGTTAAAACTTTCTACTTTTGCCAAAACTAAAGCTTCAGTGTCTACTACTTTATTTAATTTGACCATTGGAGTATTACCAATAGTTTCTATAATGTGATTGTAATATTTCATAGTGCAAATTTACTGTTAAAGTTTTGTTTATTATTCAAAACGAATGGCTTTGATGGGATTTATTTTACTTATTAAATAGGAAGGAATTATCAGTATCAACCAACAGATTGTAAAGGTACCTAAATTCAATGCTAATATATGCAGTAAATTAATGTCTATCGGAACGAAGGACATGTAATAGGTGCTTTTGTCCAATTCAATAATTTGGAAATGTTTTTGTATCAAACACAAGCCAATACCCACAACATTACCCCAAAAAATGCCTTTAAAAATGAGGTATAAGGAGTGATAAATAAATACTTTTCTAATATGCCAGTTTTGACTTCCTAAGGCTTTTAGCGTTCCTATGAGTTGAGTTTGTTCTAGAATAAGAATGAACAAGGCGGTAATCATATTTATAGCCCCAACTATAAGCATAAGAATGAGAATAACTCTAACGTTCATATTTTGTAGTTCAAGCCAATCGAAGAGTTGAGGATTATTGTCAATGACTGTTTTGGCATTCAAGTCAAATCCTATATTTGAATAGATGAGCTGACTTATTTCATCTAAATTATCAAAAGAGTTGAGTTGTATTTCTAAACCTCCAGCCTCTTTAGACGACCACTTGTTTAGTTTCTGAATATGTCCTATATCACCAATAACTAGTCTATCGTCAAATTCGGCCACACCACTATCATATATTCCAGCTATTTTAAACTGACGGACTCTTACAGGTTGTTGAATAAAATACATTTGAAAATCGTCACCTACATTGAGGTTTAATTGTCTAGCTATGGCTAGAGATAGCACAACCTCTTTTGACTTTGTAGCTTCACCAAATGAAGGAATTTGCCCTTCTATCAAAATAGATTGTAAAAAGGAATCTTCAAAATCGTTGCCTACTCCTTTTAATACTACACCTTGAATTTCTTCTTCCGTTTTGATAATACCAGC
>MDTG01008258.1_pt1 | contig 11498 bp, 13 predicted proteins | sample 811421 | NCBI WGS metagenome assembly MDTG01 (sample SAMN05326645, study PRJNA326480) | marine metagenome | isolation source: seawater | place: Pacific Ocean: South East | collected 2011
ATAGTGATAGCGATAGTGATTATAGCGATGATAGTGATGACGATGATGAAAATGATAATTATATTGATGATAGTTTAGAAGAAGACGGAGTAGAATATAGTAGTACTGTATATATATTACCTGGTCAAAAAGCAGTACGTGTAGATTATGATGATATGTTAGTAGATAAACTATATACAACACCTTCATCTAGTGAATATGTTAGTTAAATTATAAATTTTAATAAATTTATAGTTTAACTTAAACACACTTTTATATAAAAAATGATTTAAATATATATTTTTTCTTATTATAATGTTGTATTTGCCAATAGAAAACGAAGTAGAAAATGAACTAGAAAATGAATTACAAAATATAAAATCTTTATTAAATGATAGTAAAAGTGATATAACATCTGTAGAAACTTGTGATACAAATAGTGAAATAGATGAAAAAGATAATATAAGTGAAATATCTATAAATACAACTAATATGTATGATGAATTAAATCCAAGTAATATTACAAAAAATTTCATGGTTTGGTTGTTTTTTTTATTTTTAAAAGTATATACTAATATTGAATTATTTGTAAAAGATAAATTATCATTAACAACAAAAAATAATATAGATAAAGTAGAATTAATTAATAATAAAAGTGAATATGATTACTATAGCAATAATAAAATTATAGCTTCTAGTAAAACATTAACAAATCGTAAAAATTATGATTTTGCATTATGTTTTCATGATACAAATTCAAATATAAGATATGTAGAAACTATAATATGTCACAATAAAATTAAAAAACGAAATACAGATATATGTCAAAAATATTTTATAAGTGTTTATTTTTCTATAAATGAAAATGATTATCAACTTGAATTAGATAATGAAAATATGAATTTTTATTTAACAAATAACATAATTGATTATACAGTTATTAATTATTTAATGCTTAATAAATATAATATGACAATATCAAATATTCCTTATAATTTGATTTTAATAGATGATGAAAGTAATGTAATTTTACCAAAAGATACACAATATATTCGATTTTATAAAAATAGATATATAATTGGCGATTATGATTAAATTATAATAATTATTTAAAACTAATTAATTATTATAATAAAATTATGAATGAAAATATACAACCAAATAGAGTAGAACAAATGATAAAAATTCAATCAAAAGCTCTTGAATTATTTAAAAATAAAAATCAGGATTATGGTGATGCATTTGCAAAATTTGGAGTAATTGGTGTATTAATGCGCATTGAAGATAAAATTCAACGTGCTATATCTGTTGATAAAAATAAAGTTACATTAGTAAATGATGAAACTATAAAAGATACATTAATTGATTTACATAATTACGCAGCTATGGCTCTATTGTTATTAGATGAAGAATGATTATTTAAATCACTAATATTAATAATACGATTCATGTGAGGTAATATTTCTTTATCATGTGTAATAACAATTACTGTTTTATCCGAACATTGTTCTGTTATTAATTTAATAACTTTTTGTCGTGTATTTGCATCTAAACCAGCCAATGGTTCATCAAATATAATAATTTTGCATTTCTTGAATATTCCACGTAATAATATGGTTACTTTTTGCATACCAAGTGATAAATTACCACCATTTACACCGGTATTTGTTTCTAAACCTTCATTAAGACCAGCATATACTGATTCTAATTGATATTTTTTAATTACATATTCAATTTCTTTAGTGGTAACATTATTTCCAAATTTAATATTATTTAACACACTGTCCTGGAATAAATTGGTTCTTTGATTAATATATACAACATTTTCACGTAAATGTTCAAATTTAATATCTTTAATATTTTTATTATCTACGTAAATATTACCACTATTAGGTTGGTGAATACCAATAAGCATTTTCATACATGTAGTTTTACCACTACCTGAGCGACCAATAATAGCTACTTTTTCTTGCTTAGCAATTTTAAAACTGACATCATTTAATATTACTTTACTACCTTCGCTATATTTAAATACAATATTTTTAAATTCTATATTTCCTTCATTTATTACGTTTGTTAATGTCCGTTTTCGTTTTTTCTTTAATATTTCGCGCAAAAACGCAAGTGATTCATGAACAGTACCTAATCTTGCTATACAAAATGATATAATTCCATTTGTATTAGAAAGCATATAGCCTAGATAATTACCTAATACTAATATAATAGTTATGAATTTTGAAGTACTTATTTGTTTAGTAGCATATTTATTATATATAAATAATAATGAAATTGAATAACCAATATTACCTATTATTTGTGCAATTGTAGATATATGTTTTTCTTTACATTTTTGATTAGTAAATTTACTTGCATAATCTTCACTGAAATAATTATTTAGATCTTTTGTTTCTTCTTCTTGACTATTAATATAAATTTGTAATAAATTATCAAAATTATCAGTTATATTTTCACACATTTTTAAATAGGTAGATTCTCTATCTACTGATGCATTAAATATATAATTAAAAGTTATAAATATCATTGACATTATTAAAATAAATGTTATTAACATAATTGTACCAATAACTGGTTCTAAATAAAAAAGATATATAATAAGTACTATAACTGCCAACATTTCAGGAAATGCTTGTGATAAATTCCATTCAATTGCGTCCTTAATTTCAGTTGTTACAGACAATATTCTTCCTATTAATTTTCCTGCTTGTATATCTTTATAATTGTCTCTATGAGTGTCAATTAAATTATTCATTATTAATGTTCTTAAATAATGTGGATAATATGGTATTAATGATTCTTGAACTGTATTTTTTATATAATATAAAAAGGTGATTACAAACCATATTGTTAATATAATGAGAATAATACCTTTTGGTGTATATGATAATATATGTTGTTTATCACTGTAATTATTATGTAAATTACTAAATTTTCCTATAGATTCAAAAAGATCACCATATAATTTTGATAAGTAAGCTGATTCTAATGGAAAAATAAATAAAATAGTTAATAAATAAATAAAGAATTTTAGTTTGTTTTGTTTAATATAATCAATTAGTAAAACATCTATTAGGTCTAGCATATATATATATTTAACAAATATTATTTAAAAAATTGAATAATGTATTATTATGAGTGCTTCTATACCAATGGAACAAAACTCCCCCCGTTATACAAATAGCAATAGTGAATTGCATGTATTACACGATACTTGGGTTTTATGGGCTCATATGCCCCATGATACTGACTGGTCTATGAAAAGTTATAAGAAAATATCAGATGTACAATCAGTAGAAGAGGCTATTGCATTATGTGAAACTATACCGGAGAAGATGAATAGAAACTGTATGTTGTTTTTAATGCGCAATGGGATCCATCCCACATGGGAGGATAGTAGAAATATAAACGGTGGAAGTTTCTCATATAAGATTAATAATAAATATGTACCTGATACTTGGAAACTATTGTTTTATACCATAGTTGGTGAAAGTATTAGTAAAAATAAAGAATTTTTAAAATGTGTAAATGGAATTACAATATCTCCTAAAAAGAACTTTTGTATTATAAAAATATGGATGTCTGATTGCAAACATCAAAATTCAGAATTAATTAGTGTTGAAGGATTATCTAATCAAAGCTGCTTGTTTAAAAAACATAATACTTAAATTAATTATTTATCTATTTATATATTTTTTAACATTATAATATGTGTTAAAAAATATAAATTTTATGAACTAGGAAGTGGTGCCAAACATAATTTAATTTCGCCCAATGATGCTACATGATATTTAACGACCAATGGTAGATCATTTTCCAAATACATCTCAATTTGAGAGCATAAATTAGTACATTTAATAAAATATCCCAAATTTTTTAATGAAAATTCTCCTTGAACAATTTTAGATGCATCTTGTTTAGATAAAAACTTCATACTTTCATCAGATTCGGCGCGATGAATTTCTGCAGAGGCAAATTGTCCTTGACACTTGAATATAAGTTCATTACCTACTGACTTAATTTCCAATTTTTCAGAAATACAACTCAAATCGCGAATAATCTTTTGAAAATCAGAACTAGGTAAATTAATAATTGACGAAAAAGATACATCAGGAATTGTCATTTCTTCTGCATCTGGTTCAATTAAGCGTAATTTTTGAGTTTTGCATTGTTTAATATCGCCATTCTCAAACTTAAGACCCAAGTGTGAAGTAATTCCATCAGAATAATCACTTTTCTCAATATACATTGTTAAGGTATCATCGTTATCGATGGAATTAATAAGTTTGAATAAATGAAACATATTTACACCAATAATAATTTTTTCTTCTTGACATTCATATAATTCAAAGTTTTCAGCAGCCAAATATAAATGTGCCAAAATAGTATGTGATTTATCCATATTAATAATACGAATACCATCTTTTTGAAAACTAATATTTGTTTCTAATAATATATCCTTTAACGCGGTCATTAATGTGCGAAATGGAGAAATTTGGACAGTTTTAATAGTGAGAACATTATTATGCGTACTATTACTCATTATTATTTTTCATCAATAATCTTTAAACCTTTTACAATTAAATAAATTCGTTAATATATTAAATTTATTTTAATACACTTAAAAAATTGACATAAATTATATAAATGGAATATGAAATAAGTACTAACGAAGAATATTTACTAAAAGATATTCAAATTGTAATTGATAAATATAAAAACGATGATACAATGAATCAAAAAATAAAATCATTATTAAAAAATATACCCAAAATGGTTGAACAAATGAAAATAAAAGATGAAAAAAGAAAACATTATATCGAAGAAATGAATAATGAACAAGAAAATTTTATTAACAATTTCTTAGCAACATATCATTATTTTTATATACCGAACGAAGAACGGTTTTTTTATTATAATAATAAACATTATATTGTAGAAAATGAGGACGATATTAGTCATAAAATATTAACATCAATTAATGGACAATTAATTAACTGGAAATTTAAAACAAGTGTATCAATATTAAGAAAAATAAAAGAAAAACATATATTTAAATCGATTCCTGATTCATATACAATTCAATATGTATTAAATAAACTATATCCTGTTATTTTTAAAACGAAAGAAGAAACAAAATATTTTTTAACGGTGATTGGTGATAATATACTGAAAAAAAATAAAGATTTGCATTATTTTGTAAATACTCATATGAAAGAATTTATTAATGAAATAAATAAATATGCTTGTCACTATTTTGGAAATATTGACTGTCTCGGTACAATTAAAACTAAATATTACGAACATGAATTAAATAATTGTAGAATAATTAATACTCAAAAATCCATACAAAATAAAGAAAATTGGATTTCTTTTCTTAAAAACAATATTATAGATTTAATTGTAGTATCCTGTCATTATAGTGGTCGTTATTTAAGTGCAGATCTATATTTAGATACTATACAACAATCCACAATTTTAGAACGTATTATTTATTTAAAAAATTATAATCATGATAGTATCGTCAATAATTTTACGAAAGAGTATATTGAACAATATAGTAATTCTAATACATCAATCAATTATTCTATAAGTTGGAAAAATATGCAGTTTTTATGGAAACGATTTTTAAATAAATATCAATTACCTAATATAGTATATATTCAACAATTGAAAGTACATTTGTGTAATCAATATATTTATGATGAATCAAAAGATGAATTTACAAATGTTATTAGTAAATATTTACCAAAAATATCCAACTTTTTGGATTTCTTCAATGCTAATTTTTTCGAAGGTAATGAAATGTTTGAAATAAATGAAATTATTATGATGTATAATGATTACATTAAGGATGGAAAATTATCTAAGGATTTGGGTAAAATAGAAGAAGATGAAATATATGAAGTCTTATCATATTTTAGTAGTAATTATGAAATAGAAAATGAAAAACAAGTATTTGGACTTCATTGTTTAAAATGGAATAAAAAGAATGATATAGATAATGCAGTTCGTGATTATATGATGGAAAATTTTATTACAAATGAAGAAAATATTATACCATATGATTGTTATGAACATTATATCTCAACTACACAAAATCAATATAAGATAAATAAAGAATATTTTATAAATAATATCAATTAATATTTATATATATATATGGACATGGACATGAACATGAACATGGACAAAATGTTAGATGAAAGTAAAATAGCAAGAGGAGGATTATTGTTAATTTTAGCTGTAGTGGGAAACTATAGTGGTGAATTATTATCTTGTCAGTTTAGAAAACTATTGACCGAAAATATATTTATGAAACATTTTGCTACATTTTTTATATTATATTTTGCGGTTGATTTTACAATGGATAAACCCCAACATCCTTTTACTATCCTACATTATTCATTAATAATTTATATTGCATTTTTACTTTTTAATAAGTTAGATATAATCTTTACTATAGTTGTTTTTATATTGTGGTCTCTTATTTACTTTCTTCTAACATACAAAACTTATTTAAATTATGGAAATAAAAATGGAAAAAACAACGAAAATATTAACATTGTGAATAATGTTTCAAATATATTAAAAATTACTACAGTATTATTATTACTAATTGGATTTGTTATATATTTTAACAAACAATACAAGGATCATAGAAAAAATTGGTCTTCTATTAAATTTATGTTTGGTAATGTTAATTGCGATTCATTAAAATAAATTATTATATTCAATATATTATTTACATATTGAATATAAATTAAAAAATACTGGTTGATGATTTTGATATTTTTGTTTTCTTTTTTATTTGATATGCTGAATTATTTGTAATTGAATTTTTCATCGATAAAAAATCATTATTTTCTTCATGTAACTCTGGTAATATACGTGTCAATGGTTTATCTATAATCATAAGTAATCTATCATTTCTTAGTAATTTTCTATATTCCTGAATTGTTAAATTTCCATAATATTTATCCAATACATAATGTGGATTAGGTGCCGGCTTAATATTAATCTTATAATTGTATATCTTACTATAAATAAAATTCAATAATTGATATCGTTCGAATTTTTCAGTTGTATCTATATTTTCATTCATTAAATGTGAAACACTACATTCTGGACTACAAAAACAACCATATACAAAATAATTATCATTTGTTTTATATTTTGGTATATAAATTGGAGGATTATCGAAACCATATGTGCACCAAAAACATGCGGATTTTTTATCTGATATATCATTTGTATGTAATTGTTTTTGTAGAGATTTTAATTTTATATTTATTAATTTTTCCTCATTCTCTATATTTGTTTGGTACTGAGTAGATGAAATAGATTCTGATGTTGTCTCTAATTTTGGAATTTCTACAGGTTGATTATTTTCTATAACTTCATAATCTAAATTAGTTTGATTTAAATTAAATGATTGTATTTCTTTATTGTCGTCAGATAGTTCAGAATTTAAATCCTCAAGTGAGCATTTTAAATGTAAAACAACATTAGTTTTTACAAAATTATCACTATCTATTGATTTTATATTTGATATAATTTTTCCTCCTTTTGGTTTTCTACCACGTTTCTTTTGAACTTTTACTTCAGGTTCTATCGGTTCTTCAGTAGGAACTTTTACTTTCGGTTTTCGCCCCCTTTTCTTTTTTTCAGGCACTACTTGATTTATATTTTTTTCTTCCATTTTATTTATTAATCAAAATTAATTTAAGTAGTTTCTAAATAACATTTACGACATAATGGTTGATAATTATCACTTCCTACCTTTACTTGTTCATTTTCAGATGATATACGCTTTGAAAATAAAGCATGTTTGCCGTTTTTACATTTAGAGCATAAAGAATTAAGTTTATAAACTTTATTGCATACAGGTATTAAATATAATATATCCCCAAAACTATTTCTTTTAAAATCTCCGTCCAATCCACATACATATACGTGTTTTTTATTTACATCTACCCATTTGGTAACATTATTATATAAATTTTTAAAGAATTGACCTTCATTAATTAATATTACTTTTGCCGAATTAAAGTTGTCATGATTATTTTCAATATTATTTAAGTCTGATGTTTTGTAACAAGGTATTTCTTTACCATCGTGAGTACATAACATGTTTTCATTATATCTATTATCAATTGCATGATTTAAAACTAATACCTCAATATTACAGTATCTACATTGATTATATATTTCAACTAATTTAGAAGTTTTTCCAGAAAACATTGGACCTAATATTAATTCCAAATAACCCTCGTCGTTCATTTCAATAGACATACGTTTATATAATATTTAATATTTAAGTGGTGCTATCAATTTTTCATTTAATTCGTTTATACAATTATTGCATAGATATTTATAACTTTTATATATTCTTGGAAATGGAAAATCATCATCGAATATTGCTTTATAATATATTGTTGTTACATTATATTCCATTTCATTTACACATCTTTCTTTCATACATTCTCCACATTTTGTAAATAAAAATCCTTTTATATAAATTATTAAATCATTAGATAAAGTATTCATTAATATACTATATAAATATAAATATAAAATATTATATAATAATATTATGTCCTTTTTTTTTAATAAAACAAGTGCTTATGGTGGAATATTTATAAATACAGTACCATATGAATTAAATAAATATACAAATAGTATATATAATTTATATTTAAATGAATCTAATTCAAATGAAATAAATAATACATTAAATCATGTATGGTATTCTAATTCTTCATATCAACTTAAACAGCTTATTGAAAAATTTCAAAATCATTCATTTTTTAATCAGTTATGTAATGGATCTAATAATTGTATAATTGAAAATATATCAGAAATGGATGAAATTATGTATTCTAATTCCAAAATTATTAATAATAATACAGTTAATGTTAATTATTATGGTGCTACTAGTAACTATAAACCACATCACGATTGTGAGGTATGTAGTCTATTTTTTAGAAATACAAATATGTATAGAATATTAATAGGTTTGACAAATGAAAATGAATATATTTATACAAATTTTCCGGAATATAATATTGGTAAAAGATTAAATAAAGGAGATGTTATTGGATTTGATTTTGATAAAACATTACATGAAGTTGTGAATGTTAATAATAAACAAGTTAAACCAAGAGTATTATTAAAACTTCATTATTTAGTATGTGAAGATTGTAAAATTAATAATTATCAACTTAAAAATATTAAACAATTTTATACTCATTATGATCGATTTTTACGCGATTATACCAAAATAGGTACAGATCCTATTCATCCTCATGAATTCGCTCTTGGATTATCATGTCATTATATGTATTATCCAAATATAGAAAAAATACTATTATTCTATTTTATGCTTGCTTTTTTATTTATTAAAAAACAAAATAAATATACCATAATTAATACGCCTATTATTTTTATTAAATCATTAGTAGGATTATTTGGATTATATGGATGTATTGTTTTATTTTACTGGTCTCGATTTATATTATTTAATATTAGATAATTCTATAAAACGATTCATACTAAACGGTAAAAAATAAAAAATATTTGTAATAAATTTATCAATTGTTATATTATTCATATTTAGTACTGTATTTTCATTTGTTGCATAGTGAGATATTTCAGGAATTAAAAAACAACCTGTTAAAAATAAAATTGTACAAGTTTGATGTGTTATCTTTTTAGATGTAAAGTTATTTGTGGAGAGATATATAAAATATAGAGAGAATAATATTGTAATATATTCATCATATGTTAATAATAATAATAACATATACCAGTATATTAATCTATTGTTTGATAATACATTTAATGATGACATATACAATATACCACTCAAAATATGAACAATAATATTTATCATATTTTTATGATATTTCGCAAATTCAACATATTCAGTTTTAATATAATTATTCATATAGAACATAATTATATTACTTTTATATAGTATAATCAAATACATAATCATTATCCGGTGGATATTTATCAACAAATCTATTTATAGAACCTTCACCTATTAAACTATATATATATTTTATAAAATATTTATAATAAGGTTTATTTTTTTGTATATAATGGCGAGCATATATATTTTCTTTTTTACCTGCAATTCTATAGATTTCTTGAATTATATATAGTAATTTATCTTTATCTACTACTTCTAATAATCCAGATTCAAATATTATACAACTATTTTCTTTATATTTATGTAATACATCTTCTACTTTTGCTACAACTGAGTTTTTACATCCTTTACATCCATTCATATCTATACATATATCTCCACATCCATATGTTTCTGTAAATAATTGTATAAATCTACCTGATAATGAATTTGGACTACCTAATACCATTAATTTCTTATTTCTTTTTTCTGATTCTTTTTTAGCTTTATTATATAATTGTATTGCTTTATTATTTTGATTAAATAATTTATATAAATATATACTAATAACACCTGTTAAAATACATATTACTATCATATATATGTTACTATATATCATTATATTTAAACCTATTTTTAATTTTACAATATGTATTTTTTTTATATTATAATATAAAAGTTTTTTTATTATAATATGTAAATGAGTGAATATATTCCATGGATTGAAAAATATAGACCCAAAAATTTTAATGATATAGTACTAGATAGTACAAATAGACAATTATTTGAAGGCATACTAAAAATAAATAAATTTCCTAATATTTTATTGTATGGACCACCAGGTACAGGTAAAACAACTACAATTATTAATATAATTAATAAATATCAAGAAAATAATAATCAATTAAATAAACAATTACGAATTCATTTAAATGCATCAGATGAAAGAGGTATTGATATTATTAGAGTACAAATATCACAATTTGTTCAATCTAAATCATTATTTGTAAAAGGAACAAAATTCGTAGTATTAGATGAAGTAGATTATATGACTAAAAATGCACAGATTGCATTAAAACAACTATTACATATGTATTCTGATAAAGTCACATTCTGTTTAATTTGTAATTATATTAGTAAAATTGATCTTTCATTACAAAATGAATTTTTACGAATTCGATTTAATCAATTGCCCAATAAGTTAGTTTTTAATTATTTAAAAAATATAATAATAAAAGAAAATATTAATGTTGATGATAATATTATTAAAGATATACAAAATACGTATAAATCTGATATGCGAAGTATGATTAACTATATACAAACAAACAAACGTATTTTTGATATAAGTAATAAGTGTATTATTAATACAGATAAATGGAATGAAATATACAATTATATACATAAAAAAAATAAGAATCAAATAACTGATTATATTTATGATATTTCAAATTCATATAATATTGATAAAAGAGAAATTCTTATTAATTTAATTAAATTACATATACAAAATCAATCAAATGATACTATATGTAATGTACTGGAATTTTCTAAAAAGTTTATACATAATTATGATAATAAAAACAGC
>MDTG01060136.1_pt1 | contig 11498 bp, 12 predicted proteins | sample 811421 | NCBI WGS metagenome assembly MDTG01 (sample SAMN05326645, study PRJNA326480) | marine metagenome | isolation source: seawater | place: Pacific Ocean: South East | collected 2011
TCAAGCTGAACAATTGGATAAATTAGGAATGGAAGTTATACCAGTAGAACTTAGAGATGCCTATGCTTTTGGTGGAGGTTTGCATTGTTGTACTGCTGATGTTTACCGAGAAGGTGTACTCAAAGATTATTTTCCAAAACAATAACTAATTTGGATTTTGTTTTAAAAATTCAATGTATTTAATTACATCGTCATATTTTTCATCTGGAATATCTTTGTAGCTGGCATTGAATTTACTTTTCACGCAAATAGCAACATGAGCATAGGGATTTCTTCCCTTTGGGTGATTTGGGTGATCAGGTAATTGACCCACCAAATAATCGCCAGCTTCCTGAATAATTTTCCAGAGTTTCTGTGAGTTTTTTGGTGTCATACTACTCAAATTTTTCTTTGTAAATAATTTTAGTAAATAAAAAAATATAGTAAGTTATACTAAGTAAAATTTTTCTTTTGTAGAAAAGCTTTTTTTTATTTTGAGTAATAATATTGTTTTTTTTCAGTATATTAATTCTATATTTTAAAACATTTAACTCTTCTTTTTTAATAAGTTTTAGATCTATTTTTTTATTATTATTTAAAATATAAATTTGAATACTGCTTCTAAATGATTGAACAATTATTAAATAGACTAGTTGACCAAAAATTAAATTTATATTCAAAATTATTTTTTCAAGTAAAGCAAGATGAATGGAATTTATGACTAAATTCAATAAGAAAAGATTTATAATTGAAGCAATTATAAAATTTTTAATTAAATGTTTTTTAAATATATTTTGTAAAACAATATGTGTTAAAAAAAAGATAAATAAAGGACAAATTAAAAAAAAAATTAAATTCATTTTACACTTTCAATATATTTTGAAAAATTTTAATTGCATTTTTTAAATATATTCCCTTACGAGTTAAAGATATCTTGCCTTTTCTTATTTTTATGAGATTAATATTTCTATTTTCTATTACTCGCGAATAGAAAAAATTCTTTTTAAGAAATAATTTTTTTATTTTATTAAATTTAACATTCTTTTTAATTATTATATTTATTATAAATAGTGTAGGACTTATTTTTTTTACACCTATAAAAACAAAATAGTAAAGTATTAAAAAAAATAAGTAATTACTAACAATTAAAATTTGAATATTTAATTCGATTTTATTATTTTTAAACAATAAATATTGTATTATTAAAAAAACTGGTAATGAAATCTCTATACAGTCTATAAAAAAATTTTTTTTTTTAATTCTATAAAGTAATATATCTATTATTAAAAAGATTAATAAATTTAGTAAATAATATTCCATATTTATTCAAATCAATATTGAACCCTAATTGACTTAGAATTATATTTTTTTTTTACTTTAATTTCATAAATAAGACTTACTAATGTTTTGAAAATATCAACAAAACTGGAGAGTTTTACTGTTGTACTTTTAATACTTCCTGTATTGCAATATCCAGTAATTTCTACAAATTTAATACCTGAGTATAATAACTTTATATGAACTTCACTAGCGTATGCGATACCTGTAGCAGATATATCTATTTTTTTTACATGCTTAATGGGCCAAACTGCTGGTCCTTGTAAATAAAATGCATAAACATCAAATATAGTACACATTATTAAGTTAAAGGTAGTTGATAAAAATGCTCTAAATCTCCCCTTTTTTTCTCTATTAATATAACTGCCTAAAACTAAATCTGCTTTTTTAGACGCTTTTATTAAATCTCTTACCATATTCCTCCCAAGATCATTATCTCCACTAATTAAAAATAGTTTTCCATCTTCATTGGAATTTATGTAATTTTTAATTGAATTTGCTGCTCCAATATTTTTAATATTTTTAATAATATTTACATTCGACTTAAATTTATTTTTAATTTTGTTTGCAATTTCTAGAGTTTTATCTTTGCTGCAATCATCTACTATTGAAATTATATAATCTTGTAAATTTTCTTCAAAAATAATTTCTTGTAATTCATTAAATGTTTTTTCTAAAAACTCTTCCTCATTGAATGCTAGTATCAAAAAATGATATTTCATAATTTAAAAATTTAGGATAACAAAGATTTTAAATAGGGGAAAAATATTTCTGAATTAATATGTTTTTCATGTCCCAAATACTGTATTTTGATTGCACCACTAACGTTGCCAATGAAAGCTACATTATTAATGTTTTTATCAACTGAGAAATAAATTGAGGATATCGCAAAAAAAGCATCCCCTGCTCCCAAGGTATCTACAACATTTGTTGAGAGGGCTGGAACGCTAGTAATATCTTTATTAGTAAATAAAATAGTGCCATTTTTACCATAAGTTATTGCAACTGTTCCAGCATTTATTTCATTCAAAATTTTCTTTTTTATTAGATTAATGTTACCAAATCGTTCTTTTATTGCCATTCTAGCTTCTGGTTCATCCATAGTTAAATAATTACATTTTTTATATTTATTAAAAAAATTAAATCCTAAATTGGCACTGTTGCTTTGAACATTAATAGCAAGTTTTTTTGATTTTTTTTCAATTAATCTTCTTATTTTCTCAGTTAACATACCATGTCCAAAATCATTTACTATAACCATGTCAAATTTATTGAGTGATTTTTCTAAATATTTTATAATTTTTTTTTCTAATTTTTTATCTATGTCATTAAATGGAACATCTTGTGATTGAAATAATTTTTTTTTAGAATAATCTAGATATCTTGTTTTGATTATATTAAATCTTTTATTATCTCTAAATACAGCTAATTTACAAGTTTTGCTCAAATCTCTTTTTATATAATTATTATTTTTAACATCATTTCCAAGCACTGTTAATAATGTTGGCTTGTTTACAAAATTAGAAATGTGCTTCGCAGTTGCTAAAATACCACCCAGATATATTTTTCTTGAATCTTCTTTTACTGAAATTAATTCTTCTTTTGGTGATTTTGCCAAAGCTTGAGTAAAAACATATTCATCCAATATAGCATCACCTATTATCAGAATTTTTTTGTTTCTTATTAGTTGAAATTTTTTATAAATTTTATCGAATTTATTTTTTTTTCTGAATTTATTTAAAAAATTATTTCTTAAATTATTTTCTGATTGTAAAAATTTATTTATTAAAGTGGAAGAGCTCATGACTGGTTCATTGGTATAAAATAATTTACCTCTAATTTTTTTTAATGCTTTTTCCTCCATAGAAATTTTATTTGTAAAATCTTTTGTTTTGTCCTTATATTCAATTCCCTTTGAATAATAATCAGGTTTAAGTAGTTTTATTACCTCTATACCTGAAAATGAGTTAACTATTACGACATGATCCACAAAATCTAAGGAACTTATAATTTCTGCTCTCTTATTTTGATTATAGATAGGTCTACCAGGACCTTTTTTTATAAATTTATCTGCTGTTAATGAGACAACTAATATGTCGGCTTTTTTTTTTGCTTTTTTTAAATGTCTTAAGTGACCATAATGAAAAAAATCGAACGTTCCATGTGCTAAAATTATTTTTTTCTTTGTATTTCTAATTTCTGTTAAATCTTTTTCTTTAATTATTTTAACATTTGTCATTTTATTTTTGATGCTCATATTTCAACTTTAATTTATTTAAAGAACTATAGTTGATATCAATCCATTTTTTAGTTTCTAAAATTCCCTTTTCTAGTGAAGTAATTGATTTCCAATTAAGTTTTCTTATTTTTTTTGATGATAGATCATATACTAGATCTTTACCTTGCCTTTCAGTACCAATTGTTACACTATTTTTAAAATTTCTATTCATCAACTTACATATTAGTTTTACAACGTTTTTAATAGTATACATTTTTTCGTTAGTAATATGATATACATCTCCATTATCAGATTTCTTCATTAATTTTATCATTGCATTAGAAACATCATCTGCAAAAATAAATGACCTTTTTGAAATACCACCTCCATGTAAAGGAATTTTTTTATTTTTTAAAATTGAAATAATTGTTTTTGGTATAATTTTATATATTTTTTGACCTGGGCCGTAAATATTTGAGACTCTCGTGAAAACAACAGGAAAATTATAATTATCATGATAGTTTTTTAACAATAAATCAATCGAGGCTTTAGAAGACGCATATGGTGTACTAGGAAAATAAATATAGTTTTCTTTTATTTTTTTTTGTGTGCTGCCATAAACTTCTGGTGTTGAAGAGTGAATATATTTTTTTAAATATTTGGCTTTTTTTAAGTATTCTAATAACTTTATATTTGAGATTAAATTAGTTTTATACCAGTGTTCTGGGTATTTCCAGCTATACTCTACTATACTTTGAGCTGCAAAATTAAAAATAAAATCTGGCTTTTCTCTTTCTAAAATTTTAATTAATTTTTTAACATTCTTATTAAGATCAATTCTAAAAAAATTAAATTTATTACCATTAGACTTATACAAATTATAAAAATTTTTATCTTCTTTATTCCTGCTACAACCAAAAATTTTATATTTATTTCTATATTTCTTAAAAAGATAATTAATTAAATTTGATCCCATAAAAGAATTTGAACCAATAATAAAAATTTTCATTATATTTTTAATTTTAACATTTGCTTTAAATTTAAATTTTTATTCGAAATCCTAAAATTTTTTTTTGAAAATAAATCTTTTCCCTCTAGAATTGCATCTTCAACACCTTTTAAAGGTTTAAAACCTTTTTTAAGAATTTTTGAAGAGTCTAATCTGTATGATCTTGGATCATTACTTTTTAAAATTTTAATTTTACAGTCAATTTTATTTTGAATCTTTTTTGCAATATCAAGTATTGATAAATTTTCAAATCCAGCATTAAAGATACCTTTTATTTTTTTTTTTTTATATAAAAACATATATAAAGAAACCATGTCATCGATATGGATATTTGGCCTTATTTGCTTACCTCCAAATACAGTAATTAGTTTATTTTTAGCTGCCTGATATGTTAACATATTTACAGAGAGGTCTAATCTTAATCTAGGAGAAATACCGCATACAGTTGCCGGGCGAACTACTACGGTTCTAAAAAAACTATTAAATGTTTCTATCACTTTTTCAGTGATCATTTTTTGCTTATTATAGTCTGAAATAGGAAGTAAGTTTGTATTTTCCGTAACTTTTTTTTTTTTACTTACTCCATATACACTTCCAGACGAGGCATAAATAAAATTTTCAACTTTTTTCTTTTTACATATATTTAAAATATTGAACGTTGCTAAAGGTCCAACCTCCCAAGCTAATTTAGGACTTAAATCTGAACAAGGATCATTTGATATAGATGCTAAATGAAATACTGTTTTAATCCCATTAAAATCATTTTCGTTTAAATTCCTTATATCTTTAGATAAGATTTTCAATCTTTTACTTTTTGGTAAAAAACTGCCAAACCATTTTGTATCAACCACAGTAATGTTGCAGTCTTGTTTGAGAAGTTCCTTTACTAATTTGGTGCCTATAAAGCCACAACCACCTGTAATTAAAATTTTTTCCATTATGTCTTTTAATAAGATATGTTAAGAATATCCAGTAAAAGATGAATGATTTATCAAAAATTGCCAATGAAATTCGTTATCAAATCTGCAAGATGAGTCATGAAGCTAAAGCAGCCCATTTGGGATCTTCATTATCATGTGTAGACATTCTCGTTTCGATTTTTTTTGGAAATATTTTCAATCTTAGTAAAAATAATAAAAATAAAGATAAATTTATTTTAAGTAAGGGACATGCTGCTGCTGCGTTTTATAGTATATTAGCAAAAAAAATTATTTTGATAAAAGAAAATTAAAAACTTACGGAAAAAACAATAGTTATTTTGAAGAACATCCAAATACTAAAATTAAAGGGGTAATATGTTCAACAGGATCTCTTGGCCATGGGCTTTCCTTTGGTGCAGGAATATGTTTGGCTGAAAAAATTAGAAATAAAAATTTTAAAACTATAGTTTTATTAAGTGATGGTGAATGCAATGAGGGCTCTGTTTGGGAAGCTGCTGGATTTGCATCTGCACAAAAACTAAATAATTTAATAGTAATTGTAGATTATAATAAATGGCAAGCAACTGGTAGAACTAAATCTATAGTTGGCGGTGATCTTTTAAAAAAATGGAAGTCATTTGGATGGAATAGCTTTGAAATAAATGGACACAATATTAATCAAATTCTTCGGACTTTAGTTAAGGCAAAAAAAAGCCAAAAACCCACAGCATTAGTTGCAAATACAATTAAGGGCAAAGGTATAAAATTTATGGAAGATGATAATAATTGGCATTATAGAATTCCTACCAAAGAAGAATTAAATAAAATAAAATATATTCTTAAATAAAAATAATGAGAAATGCATTTGCAAATAAATTAACTGAAATTGCAAAAAAAAATAAAAAAATTATTTTACTTTCCGGTGACATAGGTAATAAGCTTTTCGATCAATTTAAAAAACAAAACCCAAAGAGATTCATAAATTGTGGTGTTGCTGAAGCAAATATGACATCAGTCGCAGCTGGATTGGCTTACTCTGGATATAATCCTTTAACATATACAATTGCATCATTTAATGTTTTTAAAACAATTGAACAGATCAAAATTGACATTTGCTACCAAAATCTACCTGTAGTTATTGTAGGAGTTGGATCTGGACTAGGTTATTCCAATTTAGGTACGACACATCATTCGATAGAAGATATAGGAATGCTTTCAGCTATTTCAAATTTAAATATTATTTGCCCAGCTGATCAAAAAGAATTAATAAAATTATTACCACAAATTATAAAATCAAAAAAGCCTACATATTTAAGATTAGGCAAAAAAAATGAAAATATGATTTACAAAAAAAATTGTAAATCAAAACTTGGTAAGATTGAAATTATCAAAAAGGGAAAAGAAATCTGTATTTTTGGAATAGGTAATATTTTGCACAATGCAATTTTGGCATGTAAAAATTTAAAAGTTAATGATCAACCTCAAATAATAAATGTTCACTCAATTAAACCACTTGATATAAAAGGTATTTTAAAAAATCTAAAGGTGTTTAAGAAAATTATAATTTTAGAAGAGCACATAGATACAGGAGGTCTTTCTACTAAAATTAAAAATATTTGTTCTGAAAATAATATTAATAACAAAATAATTTGCCATAATACTGGAAATAAATTCTTAGTTGGATTAGGAGACAAAACAAATACAAGAAAGATTCTAAAGCTAGATTCAATCTCTATCAAAAAAAGTATATCAAGGCTTAAAAAAATGCAATGATTATTGGTATTGATCTAGATAACACTATTATAAACTATCAATCAAGTTTTGAAAGAATTGCTAGATTAAAAAAAATAAAAATAAATAAAAAGTTTATAAAACAAAAATTAAAACAAAAAATTGAAAAAATTTCAAAGGATGAGTGGACTAGAATTCAAGGAGAAATATATGGAGAAAAAATCCACTATGCTAAAATTTTTAAAAATTTTACAAATTTTGTAAAGTTTTCAATTAAAAATAAAATCACTTTAATAATTATCAGTCATAAGACTAAGTATCCAATATTAGGTAAAAAAAAAAACTTACATATCTTAACAAAAAAATTTTTAGAAACAAAATTTAAAAATAATTACTTTAAAATTAACAAAAATTTATTTTTTGAAACATCAATTCAAAAAAAAATCCAAAGAATAAAAATGAAAGAATGTGATTTTTTTATAGATGATTTGGAAAATATATTGTCTCATAAAGAATTTCCAAAATATACCCAGGGATTGTTATTTAATTCAAATAAGACTTATAAATTTAATAATTTTAAAGATTGGAGAAGTTTAATTAAATTTTTTGATAATAAATTAAAAGAAAAAAAAGCTTTAGGTGGCAAAAATAACAATTGTTTTACATTAAAAAATAAAACAATTTTTGTTAAAGAATTTAATAAAAATTTCAAACATGAACTGAAATTTAATAAATTCCTAAATAGAAATAAAATAAAAAATATTCCAAAAATTCTAAGTTTTTCTCCAAAAAGGCAAATGATTAAATACGTGTATTATAAAGATCAGAAAAGAAAAATTATTACTGAAAATCAAATAATTAAAATTTTTAAATTTATTAAAAAAATAAATACTCTGAATTATAAAAATGAAAAATTTAAATATGCAAAAGATTATTGTAATAATTATTCCTACTATCAAATAGAAATCAAAAGAAGAATCATAGAACATAAAAAAAAATATCATTATAAAAATAATTTTCTTTATAAAAAAATTATTAATCAAATTGAAAAAAAATTTAATAACTTAAAAAAAATTAATTATTTTAAAAATGATTTAATTTTGAAAAAAAAAGATCTGATTTTATCGCCATGTGACTTTCATCTTGAAAATATGATTTTTGAAAAAAAAATAATTTTTATAGATTTTGAATATTCAGGTTTAGACGATCCTGCTAAACTTTATGCTGTATTTTTTCTGCAACCGAATCATATAATTAATAAAAATATTTTTAACTCTTCAATTAACAAAATTCTTTTCTTTAAAAAAAATATGCTTATCAAAAAAAGAATATTATTTTTAATGCCGATAATCTATTTAAGATGGTCTTTGATATTAATGAATAACTTTTCAAAAAAACAATTAATTAAAACCTCAAAATATTTAATTGATAGAAATGATTATTACAAATCATTTAATTTAAAAAATTAAAAAAGTTTTTGTTTTTTGAAATTATTATTAATCCTTCAGAGTGATGTTTGGGCATTTTATTTATATTATGAACTTTTTTCCAATTATTTTTATGTGAAAAAATATTAACTTTAAATTTGTTACAATGGTTTAATATTTTTTTTGCGTTATCTTTTCCAGAAATCTCAACAATAAAATCTGTTTGTAAATGATTTTTCTTTGTAAGATTGGTTATAATTTTTGCCTCTGAGCCCTCTGCATCAATTTTAATTAAGTCATACTTTTGAATTATATTTTTAATATCAATAAGTTTTATTTTTATTTTTTTTAATTTTCCATAGCCTTTTTTTTCACCTTCAACAAAATTTGCATAAGGATTATCAATCACTCTATATAAGATTTTTTCACAGGTTGTATTATAAACACCTTTATTAATTGTTCTTACATTCTTACAGTTATTCATTTTTAAAATTTTTTTTTGTAAATCATAATGCTTTGGATCTGGCTCAAAGCTGTCAACTTTATAACCAAAGATTGACAATATTACTGAATGAAGTCCTAGATTAGAACCAATGTCTGCAACTCTTTTTTTATATTTTTTTAATTTCAAAAAGTATAATAAAAATATTAAATGCTCGTAGTATCCAAATAAATCTGCTGTGGTTTTTAGACCCATTTTATAATATGGGAATATTAATTTTTTTTTTTCACTAATATCTATACTTATCAACTTATTTTTTTTAATTTTTGAGGAATAGTATTTTCTAAACTTATTTTCTAAATTTTTTGAACTTTTATTTCCTAATTTTTGAAAAAAAAATTTTTCAGTATATTTGAGTAATTCGATAAAGTTTTTATTATTAAATTTCTTCACAAAATTAAAATCTAGTTACATATAATTAAATGACATGTATTGCCTTGATTGACCGCCATCAGGCTGAATAATTGAACCATGAAAAAAAGATGCTTTATCTGAACATAAAAAAACTATAATTCCTGTTAGTTCATCGATAGTTCCAAATCTTCCAAGTGCAGTTCTGTGTTTTAAATAGTACTTTGCGTGTTTAGTATTTAAATTTTTTTTGTTCCAATGACCATTTTCTGTTGGGATTACTCCAGGTGCAACTGCAGTCATTACAATATTTCTTTTCTCAACAGCCAATTGTCTACCTACGCTTCTTGTATATGCAGTGAGTGCTGCTTTAGAAGCATTAAAAGTTGATGGGCCACTTATCTCAATACCTGCAATGGATGTTATATTAATAATCCTTCCCCAATTTCTCTTTTTCATATCTAAAATAAATTTATTTGTGACATCAACTGTAGTAAAAAAATTTAAATCCATTACTTTTTTCCAGTCATTGATTTTTGCAAAAGGATTCTTAATATTTAATGTATGACCTATATTATTTACCAATATATCAACGCCTCTAAATTTTTTTTTTATATTTTTATACAAAGTGTCAATGTTTTTTGATTTAGATAAATCAATTTTATAACCTACACACTTATCATTTAAAGTTTTTAGAGTATTATCAATATTTTTTTTATTTCTAGAGGTTATAATTACTATCGCACCTGCATCTGACAATGCCTTTGCAATACCTTTGCCTATTCCCGTACCTCCTCCAGTTACTAAAGCGATTTTTTTATTGAGGTTGATGATCATTATTATTAAACAAAACTATATTTTTTTTAATTTTTGTATGTATATATATATACTTATATATTTATTACAAATAACTTCTATGAAGGTTACCGATTTAATAGCACAGACCCTTAAACAAAATAAAATTGATCATGCATTTGGATTACAAGGTGGTGCTGTTGTGCATATTTTTGACTCTTTAATAAAAAATAAAATTGAAGTTACTTTTACTCACCATGAAGAGAGCGCAGCTTTAGCAGCAGTTTCACATGCTAAAGCTAAAAATGAGTTAGGATGTGCAATTGTTACCACAGGTCCTGGAACCACCAATGCTATAACAGGTTTATTAGCTTCGTGGCAAGACTCTATACCAGTTATATTTATAAGTGGACAAGCTCGTTCAAATCATACATCTTATAACAAAAAAGTAAGGCAGGTAGGTACCCAAGAAGTAAATATTTGTGACATAGTAAAGCCAATAACAAAATATACTAAATTTATTAATGATAAGAAAATTGTAGCTAAAGAATTGCAGAAAGCTATTAAAATAGCTAAATCTGGTCGCCCAGGACCTGTGTGGCTGGATTTAGCTTTAGAAGTGCAATGGCAAAATATTCAAATAAATAAAAACAAAATAAAGTACATCAATAAAAAAAAATTTATCAAACCAGTAAAAAATATAAATCAAACGATTAAAGAAATAAATAATGCAAAAAAGCCAATATTTATAATTGGGGCCGGGGTAACAAGCTCTGGAATTAAAGTGGATGAACTTAGAAAATTTTTTTCTAAAAACAAAATTCCATTTGTGTTGACCTGGAATACAATTAGTATGTTTGAAACTTCTTTGAACGAAAACCTGGGGATTATTGGTATGAGCGGTTTAAGAGGAGCAAATAAAGCTGTGTTTGACTCTGATTTAATTATATCTCTAGGAAATCATTTACCAATACCTCAGACAACAACACTTTATGATAATTATGCTCCAAATGCGAAAAAAATAATAATAAATATTGATAAAGATCAACTTAAAAATCTAAATGTAAAATGTGATTTAAAAATAAATTTAGATGCAAGTATTTTTTTTAACAAAATAAAAAAAAAAATAAAAAGAAAAAAAAATAATTGGTATATTGGTTTAAAAAAATTAAATTGGTATGAACCTAAAATAGATAATTATGTAAATTCAAATAGATTTATAAAAAAA
>MDTG01102674.1_pt1 | contig 11498 bp, 7 predicted proteins | sample 811421 | NCBI WGS metagenome assembly MDTG01 (sample SAMN05326645, study PRJNA326480) | marine metagenome | isolation source: seawater | place: Pacific Ocean: South East | collected 2011
ATTATTTTATTACTCATTCAGCTTTTATATACGATGAAAAAAATAAAAAAAATAAAAATTAAGCTAAATGGCAAAAATAAGTCCATTGATAATGGTTCTAGTTTAAATGAATTGATTAATAATTTGAATATACCTATTAAAAAAGTTGCTATAGAATTTAATAAAGAAATAATAAATAAGAAAGATATCAAGAAAATTAAATTGAAAAATGATGACATTATTGAAATTGTTCATTTCATTGGGGGAGGATAATATTGTCCAAAGATAATTTGATAGTTGCTAATAAAAGATTTGGTTCAAGGTTAATTGTTGGAACCGGTAAATATAAAAATATGTCTGAATGTGCTAAAGCAATAAAAATATCTGGAGCAGAAATTGTGACTGTAGCAGTAAGAAGGGTTAATATTTCTGATAAAAATAAACCTTTATTAATGGATTACATAGACCCAAAAAAAATTACATATTTACCAAATACAGCTGGCTGTTTTTCATCTAAAGATGCTCTAAGAACTTTAAGATTAGCAAGAGAAATTGGAGGCTGGAAATTAGTTAAGCTTGAAGTATTAGGTGATAAAAAAAATCTTTTTCCAGACATGATTGAAACATTAAAATCTACTGAAGTTTTATCAAAAGAAGGTTTTAAAGTAATGGTTTATTGTAATGACGATCCTCTCATGGCAAAAAGATTGGAGAATGTTGGAGCTTCAGCAATTATGCCTTTAGCAGCTCCAATAGGTTCAGGTTTAGGCATTCTTAATAAAACAAATATAAAGATAATTAGAAAACAAACTAAATTACCATTGATCATTGATGCAGGTTTAGGTCAAGCCTCAGATGCTGCTATTGCTATGGAATTAGGGTGTGATGGTGTTCTTGTGAATACAGCTATAGCTAAAGCTAAAAAACCTTATGATATGGCTTTTGCATTTAAATATGCGGTAATTGCAGGCAGACAATCATATCTTTCCGGAAGAATAGATAAAACTTTAATGGGAAGTCCATCTTCACCAATTAAAGGAATTATTTAGCTTTTTTATAAAATTTTTTTTTATAGTTTTTTTTTTTATTAAATTTCTTTACTTTAGTTTCAGTAACTTTTTCATCAATTTTTTGTTGTTCTAGATTTTTAAGTTTTTCATAGTGTTTAACCAATTTAATAGTTTTTTTTGATTTATTCTTAATATCAATAATATATTCAGGGATTATAAGAGAATTATCTGTAACAATATCAATTGTCATTTTATTTTTTTTTTCAAAATAAGTTAAGTCCTCTACAAAATTTTCTTTTAAAAAATCAGAAATTTTTTCACAAACTTTTAATTCAACAAACTTACCTTTATTTAATACAGACTGTAACTCAACAATTTTCAATAGTTTTTGAGCAAAAGACTCATCAGTTAATTCAACTTTCCATTTAACTGCACTTTCTCTAAGTCTTTGTCTTGACATTTCAAGTAAACCAAAGTTACTAATTCTTCCTATTTGAATTCTTGCCCTATCAGATCTACATTTTTCTTTTAATCTCTTTTCAACAATTCTTCTATTGCCATAACTAAGCATATCAATAAAATCTATAATTATAAGACCTGAAAGGTCTCTAATTTTTATTTGTCTTGCAATTTCTTCTGCAGCTTCAAGGTTTGTGTCAAGAGCTGTACTTTCAATATTTTTTTGCTTGATTGAGCTCCCTGAGTTTATATCAATTGAAACAAGAGCTTCAGTAGGATTTATAACCAAATATCCCCCTGAATTAAGTTTAATTTCCGAGTCAAATATTTGATTTAATTTGTGTTCAATGTTTTCTTCAATGAATAAAGGAATTTTTCCTCTGTATTTTTTAATTTTTTTAACGTGAGACGGCATCATCATTTTCATAAAATTTTGAGCTTTTTTATATCCCTCGTTACCTTCTATGATTATATTTTTTGTATTTTCATCATACATGTCTCTTAAGGTTCTTTTAATAATTTCACTTTCTTGATGAATCAATGATGGAGCTATAGAATTAATAGCATTTTCTTTAATTTGGTCCCAAGTATTTTGTAAAGTTTCAAGATCTTGATTAATTTCATTTTTAGTTTTATTACTACCAGCAGTTCTTACTATTAAACCCATTTCTTTTGGTATTTCAATTTCATTGAGAATGGATCTAATTTTTTTCCTTTCAGCAGGATTAAATATTTTTCTTGAAATTCCGCCACCTTTAGGAGTGTTAGGCATTAAAACTATGTATTTACCTGCTATGGATATAAAAGTGCTCAGCGCCGCTCCTTTTTGACCTCTTTCATCTTTGATAACTTGAACAAGTATTACTTGATTTGGTTTTATAACTTCTTGAATTTTATATCTTTTAAACTTAAATCTTTTTTCTAATTTTTTATCTTTTTCACCTTTTGAATTATCAGGAGTATTATTCTCTAAATTTTCTTTTTCGCCATTAAGTTTTATATTTTCATCATTTTCATTTGGGACATCTTCTATGTTTTCAGTTTTTTCAATTTCTATTGGATCATCTATTTCTAATTTTCCTTCAGCTATATCGCGTTCTTCTTTTGCTTCAACTTCTTTTGATAATTTTTCACGAGCTTTTTCTTCTTCTTGTTTAATTATTTCTAAATCACTTTTGGGAATTTGATAATAATCTGATTGAATATCATTAAATGATAAGAAGCCATGCCGCTCTCTTCCAAAATCAATAAAAGCTGCCTGTAAAGATGGTTCAATTCTACTTACTCTCCCTAAGTAGATATTATTTTTTATTAGGTTATTTTTTAAGCCTTCGTATTCGTAATCTTCAATATTTTCGTTTGACTTAAGTACAACTCTAGTTTCATTTGGATGCGAAGCATCAATATATAAATTTTTTTCCATATAATTTGATTTGATTGTTTCATTAAAATCTTACTTTTTATAAAAATTTTGTTTATTATTAATGCCTTATCTTTAACAAATTCCAATATATAATGAAATTAAAATGACTAATTTATTCAAAAATATATTTGCTACAATTTTGGGTTTATTCTTGCTTGTATCAGTTGTAATTTTGATCGTTTTATGGACTTTTTCAAATAGCATACCAGATTATAAGTTTCTAAAAAATTATAAACCTCCAGTTTCAAGTAAAATGTATTCAGGAAATGGTGATCTTGTGGCTGATTTTTCAAAGGAAAAAAGAATATTTATCCCTTATGACGCGATTCCCAAAAATGTAATTAATTCTTTTCTATCAGCAGAAGATAAAAATTTTTTCTCTCACCCAGGTGTTGATGCTAAAGGTGTTATGAGAGCAATAATAAATAATATTAAAAATGTAATAAGCTCAAAAAGATTAGAAGGAGCTTCAACGATCACCCAACAGGTAGCAAAAAACTTTCTATTAACAAATGAAGTTAGTTTAAATAGAAAAATTAAAGAAGCAATCTTAGCATTTAGAATTGAAAGAGCCTTATCCAAAGAAAGAATTTTAGAATTATATCTTAATCAAATTTATTTAGGTAGTGGAGCCTATGGAGTTGCAGCTGCAAGTTTGGTTTATTTTGATAAATCAATCAAAGAATTAGATTATAATGAAGCTTCATTGTTAGCAGCTTTACCTAAAGCACCAAGTAAATACAATCCTTACAGAAATATGAAATTAGCTAAATTCAGAAGAAATTTAGTTTTAAATAATTTATATGATAATAAATTTATTGATAAGGAAATGTATCTAAAGTTAAGAAATGATCCAATAGAATTGAAAAAAACAAAAAAAGTTTTTTTAGAAAATTCACAGTACTATATTGAGGATGTAAGAAAAAATATAATTAAAAAATTAACTTATGAAAAAGTTTATAATCAAGGTTATAACATTAATACTCCAATAAATTTACAATTACAAAAATTTGCAACAGAGTCTTTAAGAAATGGATTGATAGCTTATGATAGAAGAAAAGGTTGGAGAGGTTCAATCGGAAATATTAATTATTCAAAAGATTGGTATAAAAGTATAGACAAAAAATTTAAGTTAGAAAAATCAATCCAATGGGAACTAGCTATTGTTAAAAAAATTAATAAATTTAATTCAATTATTGAAGTGGAAAATAATTTAGAGGGGGAGATTAGGTATCAAGATATCTCATGGACAAAAAAAGAATTTAAAGAGTTATTTAATATTGGAGATATTATTTACGTAAAAAAAGAAAATGATAGATTTTATAGCCTTCAACAATTACCTAAAATAAATGGAGGAATAGTTGTTATGGATCCTTTCACTGGAAGAGTTCTTTCATTGAGCGGTGGATTTAGTTTTAAAAATAGTGAGTTTAATAGAGCATCTCAAGCTCTTAGACAACCCGGATCAGCTTTTAAACCGTTTGTTTATGCTTTAGCATTGGAAAATCAATATACACCTTCATCATTAGTTTTAGATGCTCCTGTTGTACTAGATCAGGGCACAGATTTAAAAAAGTGGAAGCCAGAAAACTATGGAAAAAAATTTTATGGTCTTTCTACATTAAGAGTTGGATTAGAGAAGTCTAGAAATCTAATGACAGTTAGAATTGCTCAAAATCTAGGCATAGATAAAGTTGCACAGTTTTCTAAAAAGATGAATATTTATGATAATCCTGAGGAATTATTATCCATATCATTAGGTTCAGCTGAAACAACATTATTGAGCTTAACGTCTGCTTATTGTTCTTTTGTTAATGGTGGAAAATTAATTAAACCTATATTAATTGATCGTATTCAGGACGGAGAAGGAAATACAATTATAAATAACGAAAATATAAAATGTATAAATTGTGAAAAGATTTCTTTTACAGGAAAAGAATTCCCAACAATTGAGGATAATTACGAGAGAGTTTTTTCATCTCAAACTGCGTATCAACTAACATCAATTTTACAAGGTGCAATTGAAAGAGGAACTGGAAAAAAATTAAAAAAGTTAGGACTTAATTTAGCTGGAAAAACTGGTACTACTAATGAAAATACAGATGCTTGGTTTATCGGTTTTACATCTAATTTAGTAATAGGTGTTTATGTTGGTATGGACAATCCTAAACCATTAGGAAAGTTTGAAACGGGATCCAAAGCTGCATTGCCAATATTTGAGGAATTTGTAAAAAAAACTATTAAAAAATCTGAAGCAAGACCATTTAAAGTTCCTGATGAGATTACCTTGATGGTTGTAGACTCAACCACAGGTGAAAAAGCGAAATTTACTTCAAAAAATACAATTATAGAGTCTTATAAAAGCAAGAATGTATTAGATGGTAAAGTTTTATATTTAAATAATAATAGATTAGATATGAATAATATATTAAGGTTTTACTAATGGATGATAAATATTTAAATTTTAAAAATGAAATTGAAAAGATAAATCAAAGAATTAAGGAGTATCTTTGAAAAAAATAATATCCACTCAAAATTAGAAGAGCATAATAAAAAAATGCTAGAGGCTGATTTTTGGCAAGATAAAACATTATCAAAAAAAATAATTAAAGAAAAAAAATTATTTGAGGATTTGATCGAATCACTTGATCAGACAAATAAACAATTAAAAGATTTAGATGATTTAAATCAATTAGCTTTAGAGGAAAATAATAAAGATATTCTTAAAGATACTAATCAAAATATTAAACAGCTCTGGATACTCACAAAAAAAAATGAAATAAAATGTTTTTTATCTAATGAAGCAGATTCGTTAGATACTTATATAGAAATTCATGCAGGAGCTGGAGGAACTGAAAGTCAAGATTGGGCTGACATGCTTAGAAAAATGTACATAAAATGGTCAGATAATAAAAATTTCAAATATCAGATTGTTAGTGAGCATAGGGGAGATGAAGCAGGCTTGAAATCAAGTACAATTAAAATTGAAGGTGATTATGTTTTTGGATGGTTAAAAAAAGAGTCTGGAATTCATAGATTAGTAAGAATTTCACCTTTTGATTCAGGTGCTAGAAGACATACAAGTTTTGCAAGTGTTTGGATTTATCCAGTTGTAGACGAAAATATTAATATTGAAATATTAGATAAAGATCTAAGAATTGATACATATCGTTCTAGCGGAGCAGGTGGTCAACATGTAAATACAACAGATAGTGCTGTTCGTATAACTCACATTCCCTCTAAAATAGTTGTTCAATGCCAGAATGAGAGATCTCAGCATAAAAACAAAGACACATGTATGAATATGTTAAAAGCTAGGTTGTACGATTTTGAAATTAAAAAAAAAGAGAAACAAAACCAAAATAAAGAAGAATCTAAATCTGAAATTGGATGGGGCCACCAAATACGATCATATGTCTTGCAACCATATAGATTGGTCAAAGATAATAGAACTAATCATGAAAGCACAAGTCCTGATAAAGTATTAGATGGAGAGATAGATGAATTTTTAGAAAAATCTTTATATCAAATATAATGAAAAAAATAATTTATAGATCATTAATTTTACTAATCACATTTTTAATCATTATAATTATTTTTCTAAGTACTATTGGCATTAAGACAGATAAATTTAATTTAGAAATATCAAATCAAATAAAAAAAATAGAACCTAATTTAGAGCTTAAACTAAGTAAAGTTAGTGCAACTTTAAATCCATTTAAATTAGAGGTTAATGCAAAAACTATTGGTACTAACTTAATTTATAGGGACAAAATAATAGAGCTGGAGAGTATTAAATCAAAGATATCTCTCAAGTCTTTTTTAAATAATAAATTCGCCTTAACTGAAATTTTTATTTCATCTAAATCTTTACTTATTAAGGATTTAGTTAAATTCATAAGATTAATAAATAATGACCCAAAGTTATTTATAGCTGAAAAGCTTTTAGACAATGGATATATAGTTGCTGATCTTAAGTTAGAATTTGATGAACTTGGAAGAATAAAAAATAATTATAAAGTTAATGGCTTAATACGAGATGGTCAAATAGTTTTATTTAACGACAAAAAAATTAATAATATAGATCTTATTTTTGAAATTTCCGAAAAAAAATTAAAATTTAATGATATTAAAATACTTTTAGATAAAAAGAATATTTCTGCTTCAGAGATTATTGCAATAAAAAAAAATAATGAATTTCAAGTCTCTGGAAAATTAGAAAATAAAGATTTAAGCTTTAACAAACAAGAAATTAATGATTTTATTATCCCAGGGCTTCCTAAAAAAAATATAAAAGAAATTAAATTTAGTTCTGAAAGTTATTTTAGTTTTAAGATTAACCAAAAATTTAGATTAAAGGATCTTAATATAAAATCAAAAATAAACCTTGATTTTTTGAAAATTAAAAATTTTTTAGAATTGGAAAAAATTTTTCCGAATATCAAAAAAGAAATTATTTTAGAAAATCAAAAAATAGAATTAGAGTATAAAAAAGATAAAATTAATATCATTGGTTATGGCGATATATCTTTGCAGGAAGAGTTAGATCTAATTAAGTATAAGATAGAAAAAAATAAGAAGGATTACGTTTTCGATATAAATTTAAAAATTTCTAAAAATCCGTTATTAGTAAATATTTTAAATTATGAAAAAAACAAAAAATCAGATTTAAATTTATCTCTAAAAGTTAAATCAAGTAAAAATGATATATTTGTTAAAGAATTTTTGCTTCAAGAAAACGAAAATATTTTATCTTTTCGAGATTTAAAATTTTCACAAAATTTTGAATTAAATAATATTGGAAATATTCAAATAGATTATTTAGATAAGGAGAATTTTTATAATAAAATAAATGTTATTAAAGAAGACAGAGATTACAAAGTAGTTGGAAACAGCTTTAATATAAATAATTTTATTACAGAGTTACTAGATTCTAATAATGATAAAAAATTAAATTTTTTGAGTCAAAAATACAAATTTACTTTTGATATCAAAAAAATTTATTTAGATAGAGATAATATTACTTATAATTTAAAAGGTTTTTTAACCTTTAAAAAAAATGAAATTTCCAAATTAAGTTTAGAGTCAGAATTTTCTAATAAAGAAAAAATTAATTTTACAATAAATACCAATGATAATGGTGAAAAAATTACAACTCTTTTTTCAAATAAAGCTAAACCTTTGGTTGATAGGTATAAATTTATAAAAGGTTTTAAGGAGGGATCATTAGATTTTAATTCTGTCAAAAAAAAAAATATTTCAAAATCGACATTAAAGATTTATGATTTTAAATTAAAAGAATTACCGGCTTTGACAAAAATTTTAACTCTAGCATCTTTGCAAGGAATTGCAGATTTATTATCTGGTGAAGGCATTAGGTTTAACGAGTTTGAAATGAATTTTACTAACAAAGATAAATTAATGACTATTGATGAGATTTATGCGATAGGACCTGCAATATCAATATTAATGGAGGGTTATATTGAAAAAGAAAATTTAGTTAGTTTGCGGGGAACTTTGGTGCCAGCTACAACTATTAATAAAACGATAAGCTCTATACCTTTATTAGGAGATATTTTAGTAGGAAAAAAAGTTGGAGAGGGAGTTTTTGGAGTAAGTTTTAAAATTAAGGGGCCACCTAAAAATTTAGAAACATCAGTAAATCCAATAAAAACACTTACACCTCGTTTTATAACCCGAACACTTGAAAAAATTAAAAAAAATTAATCAAGTTCTATTTTGATATGTCTTTTTTTTCCTAAAGATAGCTTTAAAAAATTATTTTGAAAAAAATCTTTAGATATTATTTGTTTATCATTTAAAATTATTTTATTATTTATTTTTATACCTTTACTTTTAATAAGTCTTCTTACTTCACTTTTTGAATTCTCTAGTTTAGATAAAATAACAAGATCTAAAATACTAATTTTATCTTTCAAATAATTTTGTTTTATCTTAACAGATGGCAAATTAGTGCCAGAAGAATTTTCAGAGAATGCTTCTTTTGCAATATTTTCTGAATTTTTAGCTTCTAATGTGCCATAAAGCATTGATGTGGTCTTATTAGCTAATAAAATTTTTAAATCATTAACATCTTTATTTTTAATATTTTCTATTTCTTCAATTTTTAGATCTGTGAACATATTTAAAAATTTTATTACATCACGATCATCAGTGTTTCGCCAAAATTGCCAATAATCATAAGGTGATAAAAATTTTTTATCCAACCAGATAGCACCATTTTCTGATTTACCCATTTTGGCTCCAGTCGCTAATGTGATTAAAGGAGTCGTAAGTCCGTAAGCTTGATTATTTGAATATCTTTTTATTAAATCAACCCCATTAATTATATTCCCCCATTGATCTGATCCCCCTATTTGAAGTACACATTTTTCTTTTTTGTTTAATTCTAGATAATCATATGCTTGTAAAATCATATAATTAAATTCCATATAGCTTAAGGATTGTTCCCTATCTAATCTTAATTTGACACTATCAAATGTTAACATTTTATTTACTGTAAAATGTTTTCCAATATCTCTTAAAAACTCAATATAATTTAAATTTTTTAACCAAGTATAATTATTTACAAATATAGGTTTTATATTTTTATTTTTTGTATCTAAATATGTCATTAAAATATTTTTAATATTTTTTGCATTTTTCTTAATTTCATCCTCTGATAAAATTTTTCTTGTTTTATCTTTACCAGATGGATCACCGATTCTTGTAGTTCCGTCTCCTAAAAGTACAATCGGTTGATGCCCATGTTTTTGTAGTAGTCTGAGGCACATGATTTGAAGCAAACTCCCAACATGTAAACTCTCAGCAGTGCAATCGAACCCTATATAAGCCTTTATCTTTTTTTTATCTAATAATTCAGATAATTCATTTTCGTCGGTACACTGATAGAAAAAACCTCTATCTTTAAATTCTTTTAAAAATTTGTTCATATGCTTATAGTTCCACAATATACAAATTTTTTTAAAAAAAAATAAATATGAAAAAAAAATTATTTACATCCTTAGGTTTAATGAGTGGAACATCAATGGATGGAGTTGATTTATCAGTTATTAAATCTGATGGATTTGGTAAAGTTGAGCAAATATACGATAATTATCATAAATTTGATCATATATTGTATGAAGAGTTGATCCAATTAAGGCAGCTTTTAAATAAATCTAGTGATCTGGAGAAGTACTCAAAAAAAATCTCCGAAATTGAAATAAAATTTACATTATTTAATAGTAAATTAGTTAAAGAGGCCATAACTAAGACAGGTCTTAAAATAGATTTGATAGGTTTTCATGGACAAACTATTTTACATTTACCTAAAGAAAAAATTTCGATTCAATTAGGTGAGGGTAATCTTTTATCTCAACTATCAAGATGTCTGGTCGTAAATAAATTTAGACAAAAAGATTTAGACAATAACGGACAAGGAGCACCCTTAACCCCAGTATTTCATAATTTTATTGCAAATAAATTGAGAAAAGAATTTTTTCTTAATTATCCAATAAATATTATCAATATTGGTGGAATTACAAATGTCACCCAGATCATTAATGATGGAGATTTAGAAAAAAATATTTTTGCATACGATATAGGACCAGGAAATTGTTTAATTGATGAATGGATAAGAAAAAATAGTAATAAAAGATATGATAAAAATGGTAATATTGCGAATTCTGGAAAAATCAACGATCTAGTTTTAAATCAGGCAATTGATAATTTTCAAATTACCTCAATAGATGAATCATTAGATGTTAAAAGCTTTGACTTATCTTTTGTCAAAGGCTTATCATTAGAGGATGGATGCTCAACTTTAACAAAATTTACAGCCTATTTAATTACAGAAGGGTTAAAAAGGATTGATCGAGAAAATAATACCCAAACTAAAAATTATATTTTATGTGGAGGTGGAAGAAAAAATAAATTTTTAATTAAAAGTATTTATGAATTTATGCAAAACAAAGACTTAGTTTTTAGAGAAATTGATCAATATGATATTCATGGAGATTTCGTAGAATCCCAAGCATTTGCTTATCTTGCTATTAGGTCATTTTTAAAATTACCAATTTCTTTTCCAAATACTACAAGATGTAAAAAAACTAGTTCAGGGGGTGAACTGATTAATAATTTTTAATAAAGAGCTGTTTCTTTTTTTATATATTTATCTAAATGTTTGGTTAATATATTTTCAGTTTTTGAAAAAAAATGATTTGCATCAGGTACTGATTGAAAATCTACTTTTATACCTTTTTGTGCACTTAATCTTTTATTTAATTCTGTAATATATTCTGATGGCACTAATTCATCTTTTTTTCCATAAACCATAAGTCCTGAAGTTGGACAAGGAGATAAAAAAGTAAAATCATATACATTTGGTTGTGGTGATATTGCAATAAATCTGTTTATCTCTGGTCGTCTCATTAATAGCTGCATAGCGATTAAAGAACCAAAAGAAAATCCAGAAACCCAACATTGTGAGTTATCAAAATTTTCTCTTTCTAACCAATCCAAAGCCGCAGCTGCATCCGCCAATTCTCCTTGACCGTTATCAAATTCACCATCACTTTTTCCAACTCCTCTAAAATTTACTCTGCAAACAGAAAAATCATTTTCCA
>MDTG01246129.1_pt1 | contig 11498 bp, 8 predicted proteins | sample 811421 | NCBI WGS metagenome assembly MDTG01 (sample SAMN05326645, study PRJNA326480) | marine metagenome | isolation source: seawater | place: Pacific Ocean: South East | collected 2011
GAAAGTGGTTCAACAACTTCAAGAGTAGCCTTCAGAATCTTGCACGAGTTGATTAGCGGTTCTGATTTCTTGATAGATTTACACACTGCTGCTAAAGGTCGTGATAATCTCCCACAGGTACGAGCAGATTTAGCACACCCTGCGAGTAATCGTATTGCTAGAGCATTTGGTATTGAGGTTATTCTTGATTCAAAGGGGCCAAAAGGCTCGATGCGTCGTTCCTCTGTTGATTTGGGAATTGGCACTCTAACATATGAGGGCGGTGGTGCTAACCTTGCTGACCACGAAGCAGTACAAATTGCAGTTCACGGTATCCTCAATGTACTTCGAAGTCTGCATGTTATTCCTGGAAATGCCTCCCGGCCGAAGTTCCGACTTCTTGCTAGTGGTTCCACATGGGTTCGGGCTGATGAAGGTGGGTTGGTGGACTTGTTTGTTGGCCGTGGCTCCTTTGTAGATGAGGGTGAAACTATTGGTCGAATTGTAGATCCTCAACAACCATCAGAAAGTGCTGACATCATTTCACCTGCCAGAGGTATTTTCATTTGTACTGCTAACAATCCAATAGTTACTCCAGGGACTCCAGTAGGTCATCTTTTACCAGTATCAAAAGGTGTCCGATTAATTCGGAAAGGACTCGATAAGAAGACAAATCGATTAATTATTTCAGGTTCAAAGGGAGAACCGATTTGGCGCGAAGAATACGAGGTTGAAGAAATAATGATTGAAGGAGAATGGTCTGGTGGGGCTGTTGATGCCGAGTGGCAAGCTGGGTGGAGCAACTCAAACAAGCAAATGGTTGAAGCGGCTGAAGAGGAAGATGCCGATTGAGTTACAAAGTCTCTGAGGTTTTTCGATGTCATCAATGAGGTTTCTCCGCCTACACAATCTTCCCTTTTTCCTTTTCATAATCACGATGATTGCAGTCGTTATTGGTGGCACAATCCGTATTTATGATGCTGGTGAATCGTGCCCCGATTGGCCATTGTGTTTCGGTTCTTTTGGATTTGATATATCTCCAGAAGATCAGAAAGAGTGGTATCAATCAACTGGCGAATACGATTCAAGGGGCAGTGACCATACATATACGACATGGGAGATTTTTGTTGAATGGATACATCGTTTTGTTACTGGACTTATTTTGGGACCATTGTGTATTGTCCAATGGTTTATCACCTTCAGACGGAGGAATAGTATTCCATCTGTACACACTGCTTCCACAGTAGCACTAATTCTTGTCATCGCTCAAGGCATATTGGGTTATCTGACTGTGAAATATGACAACATCAATTGGTCTGTAGCAGCCCATTTGATAATGGCGATGTTACTTTCACTTTCATTACTTTGGGCATGGATTAGATGGATGGATTCTGAAAGTTCACTCCCCAAATGGATGGACATAGATTACAGGATAGCGATTCGCTATCGTCCCAATTTGTATAATCTGACAGTATCAACAATGTTTGTTTTGATTTTGGGTGCTTTCGTATCATCTACGCCCCACCAAAATGGAGCCTGTGGGATAGGATCTTTTGATGCATGGCCGCTGTGCCATGGAAGTTTATTCGGCTCATTTGGAAATACCAAATATCTCCATAGATTGTTTGTCGTTGCAGTGTTTATTTTTCTCTTGTGGAGTGTTCAAAATATAGAGGCTGGTTCACTCAGAAAAGTACTTCATTGCGGGATTGGTTTCTACGTTCTAAACGCATTAGTAGGCGGCCTTTACATAATCACAGCATCTTCTGGTTTTATTGAGATACTATCCCTTCTTCATCTGGTTTTTGCAACTGCATCATTTCTCTGTATCGGATTTGCAGCCCTACTCACTCGCAACATTATTCTGAGGGTGAAAGTTCCTCAAGAGGAGTGAATAAGCCCCTACGGGGCTCCCGATGGGCTTATGACACACGGGTAGGTCGGCGGGACGCAGCGAATGTCTGCAAGTGATATCAATGGTTGAACCAGCACGACCTCACACACGATTCGAAAGAGCCCGAATTATTGGTGCTCGAGCCCTTCAGATTAGCATGGGTGCGCCACTGTATGTAACTGAACAGAACCTGCGTGAAGAGTTCAGGGAGGAATTAGTATCTCTCTATGGTGTTGATGAGGCAAATGTTCGGTTTGTATTGGATCCCCTCAAGATTGCATTGCTCGAATATGAGCGAAATCTGATTCCAATCGATGTTGACCCACATGAAGATTGAATCGTGATATACGACTCTTCGTAAGGGCGTTATTGATAGGTATCTTTCTCCCGGCGCAATTCATGGGTTCATCCAAGGCCTCTTCAGATACCAGTTTGTCTGATTGGTATAGGGTGATGAAACCAGGTGTTTTGTCCCTACTCCAGGTAACCGCGATGTGTGCGATTCTTGTTCATGATCTGATTGTTTGGAATATTGAAGGGCGGTCCTCATTCAATATTCTTCAGACCACTGAAACAATGGCTGTAGTATTTGTTGGTGGCTTCCTAACTGCAGGTGGCGCTCACACATTCAACAATGTCTTTGATCGAGATATCGATCCAATGATGAAAAGGACACAGAGTAGGGCGATTGCAAGGGGCGCAATTACTCCAAAGGCAGGATTTATTTGGGCATTATTCCTCTCGATTAGCGGCACATTATGGCTGATTTATTTTGCTAATTCAGTTGCTGCATTTTGGGCCGCTTTCAGCATATTATTTTACGTATTCATATACACTCTTTGGTTAAAGAGAAGTAGTGTACAAAACATCGTCATCGGTGGAATTGCAGGTGCGACCCCCCCTCTTGTTGGTTGGGCAGCAGCGATGGGAGATGCTGTATCATTAACCAATCCATTCAATTTGGGAAGTTTCCTTCCTTGGCTAATGTTCGTTCTTATTTTCCTCTGGACACCTCCTCACTTCTGGGCATTGGCACTTTACCGCAGTGAGCAATACAAAGAGGCCAATATTCCTATGATGCCATGGGTAAATGGTCCAAATAGGACATTGACCGAAATGCGAGTGTATGCATTACTCCTAATCGGAATTGCTGCTATGCCTTGGCTTAATCCAGCAGAAGTGGGTGAACTTTCAGCGTATATGTATACCCTAATTGTCCTACTGCTCGGGATTTGGTATAACCAATCGGTAATCAAAATCGATATCCATGAAGAACGTGATGAAGATGGCCGGATTCCATCTGCTGCACAATCATTTTATGTTTCGATGCAATACCTTGCATATATTTTCATATCACTTGTAGGCGTTTTGATCAGTGTCGAAATTACGATTTTATTCCTAGTAATTGTAATGATGAGGGTAGTATCCAATAATTCCAGAACTAATTCACACACAGAGCCTCCAAAAGCGTCGAATTGATACACCCCACCACCCTTAGGGGTGGTGCGCGTATGCGGTTGGTGGGCCTATGAAGGAAAGTGACCTAATCTATGATTGGAATACAGTAGACTATGAATTCAAGCGTAATTCATCAAATCATCCACATGAAATTTGGTTTGATGATGAGACACTTCGAGATGGATTGCAGAGTCCAAGTGCTAGAAACCCGACAATTGATGAGAAAATTGAATTATTGACATATATGGAAAAGTTGGGCATCCAAAAGGTCGATCTTGGGTTGCCAGGAGCTGGCCCATTCCATGTAAATCACATAGATGCAATGCTTACTCACATTGTCGATAATGGATATGATATACGCCCCGGTTGTGCGGTTAGAACAGTCGTATCTGATATCGAACCGTTGGTTGAATTACAGGCAAAACATGGGATTCAAATCCAAGCTAGCGCTTTTTTGGGCACAAGTCCAATTCGTCAATATGCAGAAAATTGGACTATGGAACGGATTCTCAGTACGGCTGAAAAAGCAGTCTCTTTTGCTGTAGAAAACGATATTCCTGTGATGTTTGTTACAGAGGATACTACACGTTCTAAACCTGAAGAAATCAAAGCAGTATACACCCGAGCAATAGAATTGGGGGCCGATCGAATTTGTGTTTGCGACACATGTGGACATGTAACTCCTAATGGAGTTAAACAATTGTTGACATTTATTCAGGATGAAGTAATACCTGATTCAGGGGTGAAGAGACGCGATATTGAAGTTAATTGGCACGGGCATCAAGATAGAGGGTTGGGGGTCGCAAATAATCTAGCAGCGGCTGAAGCAGGAGCGGACGTTATTCATGGAACAGCTCTCGGTGTTGGTGAAAGAGCAGGAAATGCTCCACTAGATCAAACACTAGTCAACCTCAGTCTAATGGGGGTCATTAACAACGATTTGACATTGCTGAATGAGTACATGCAAAAGGCACATGAATACGTCGAAGTAGCCCTTCCAAGAAATTATCCTGTATTTGGAGAAGACGCCTTTGAAACTGGTACTGGTGTTCATGCCAGCGCCGTTATCAAAGCAATGAAAAAAGGAGATCATTGGCTTGCTGACAGAGTTTACTCGGGGGTCCCTGCCCAAGATTACGGGCTGGAACAGATTATTCGAATAGGCCATATGAGTGGGCGTTCGAATATCATTTGGTGGCTTGAGCAACATGGTTTCGAGGCAACCGACGAACTAGTTGCTCATCTATTTGAGGTAGCAAAAAGCCAACGCCGTTTGATGCCAGATTCTGAAGTGGAATCAGTAGTCAAATCGTATCTGAGTGATTGAACGAGATAAACATGGTTTCAATAACCAAGTCATGGCCCTTAGGGGCCATGAAGTGGCTAGCGCTGACCAGTTTGGTTTTTCTCGCAAGCCTCTCTCCTTTGGTTTCCGCAGAAGATACATTTGAAGAAACAGATATACTTTCTAGTTATTCAATAGCGGTTCAGCATGCATTCAATCGTTGTGCAGAAGCCCCTTCACATGATGGCAATTGGCTGGTAGTTAGCCCAATCCCGATGGGGATGGCTGCCCCATATCTCTCCGATGCTTGGTTGATTGAGGCACATCCAAATCAGATACAATATTGGTTGAGTTCAAATCGAATAGAAATTGCTTGTCCAGAAGTAGTTCGAGATCATGAAGCAAGATGGATTCCTAATGACCCTGACTTTTCCGAACAGTGGCATTTGCAAAACACTGGACAAACGAATGGTGGCCTATCCGGTGAAGATGCAAATCTCACAGGGGCATGGGAGTCGTATAGGGGTACTGATGTGACTATTGGGATAGTTGATGATGGTCTAGATTGGGATCATCCAGATCTGTCCAGCAATTATGATTCAACCAATGATTATGATTATTGTAATGATGATGGAAATCCATCTCCCTCTAATTGGAACGCACATGGTACTGCTGCAGCAGGAGTTGCTGCTGCGACCGGCAACAACAGCCTAGGGGTATCCGGTGCAGCACCCGATGCGAATTTAGTTGGGTTGTTGCTAATTGCATGTAATACATATGATTCGAGAGAAGCCGGAGCGCTTGGACATGAGAATCAGGTAATTGATATCTACAGTAATTCTTGGGGTCCAAGTGATGATGGAAGTACTCTAGAAGCCCCGGGACCTCTAACCGTTGCAGCATTTGAAAATGATGTTGCAAATGGTCGTGGCGGTTTGGGGAACATCATCACATGGGCAGCAGGAAACGGCCTAGATGACGATGATGACTCCAATAAAGATGGGTATGCTAACGCAAGGCAAACAATTGCAGTAACTGCGATTACCCATCAGGGGGACCAAACTTGGTATGCAGAACCTGGAGCCAATATTTTGGTTGCAGCTCATAGTGATGGAGGTTCGCCAAGTGAGGGTATCACTACAACAGATATCGAAGGTTCTGCTGGGTATACCAATGGAGATTATACTGATACTTTTGGAGGTACATCTTCTGCAACTCCTTTGGTCAGTGGTGTCATCGCGCTTATGCTTGAGGCGAATGCAAATTTGACTTGGAGAGACGTTCAACACATTCTTGTTCATACATCCAGAAAGAATGATCCAAGTGATAATTCATGGGCTACAAATGGAGCGGGGCATGATGTTTCCCACAAGTATGGTTTTGGTGCTATAGATGCAGGTTATGCAGTTTCATTGGCCGAAAATTGGACAACCGTATCACCTGAGATTAACACTACTAGTGGTTCTAGAGTAATCGATACTGCAATACCTGACAAGCCTTCACCTGGAATTTCTGATACAGTCACAATTACAGATGCGCTATTAGTCGAACATGTGGAAGTTTACGTCGATATAGAACATGTATTCCGTGGTGATTTGGTAATTACACTGACATCTCCATCTGGTACGGAGAGTACATTGGCACAGAAACAAGATGATTCCAACAATGATTACAATTGGATGTTTTCGACTGTACACAATTGGGATGAATATTCAACAGGAAACTGGACACTTTCTGTAGTCGATGATGGTAATGGTGACACGGGAACTTGGAACGACTGGGAATTAGTAATCCATGGCACCTCTACTGTTGTTGATTCAGATGGTGACGGTTTGTTAGATGAAAACGAAACTGAGATTCATAACACAGATCCTTTTGATATTGATACTGATGATGATTCTCTATCAGATGGGCAAGAGGTTTTGGTAACAAACACTGACCCTCTCGACCCAGACAGTGACGATGATTCTCTGTTTGATGGATTAGAAGTTACACTTTACGGAACTAACCCATTATCAAATGACACAGATAGTGACGGACTAACTGATGCCCAAGAGGTGCTATTCTATGGTAGCGACCCACTTGTATTCGATCCAGATAATGATTCAGATGGGTGGTATTGGTTCCAGGACTGCAACGATAATGACTCTATGATTTACCCAGGGCAAACAGAATTGCTTAACGGAATAGACGAAAACTGCGATGGTTTTTGGGATGACGGTTTCAACATGACAGATTCTGATCTCGATGGAATATTCGATTATCCTGAATATCACATCTATGGAACCAATTGGACCAATTCAGACACTGATGGTGATAACCTTACGGATGGAGATGAACTCTATATCTATTCAACAGATCCTTTAGTTCCAGATGCAGACAATGATTCAGATGGTTGGTATTGGTTCCAAGATTGCAATGATTCAAACCCATGGATTCACCCAACTGCACCCGAGATTTTAGATGATGTCGACAATGATTGTGATGGTGATGTGGATGAGGATTATTTGGACATTGATAGCGATTTAGATGGTTTGCTTGACTTGGATGAATATAATACGCATTTAACCAACCCATTTGACAACGATACTGATGCTGATGGCCTTGATGATGGTGTTGAAATTAGCATAACAATGACCAATCCATTGATTTTTGATCCAGATTCTGATGCTGATGGATTCAGGTGGTTTGAGGACTGTGATGATAATAATTCAGAATTAAACCCTGACGCTATAGAAATATGGGATGGAATTGATCAGAATTGCAACAACTTGGTTGATGAAATGGTCAATAGGGCCAGCCAAATATCGGTTTCACCTGAACACACTGAGTTAATTTTGAATGCGACCTCTGAATCACTATATCTTCAGACATTTGTGAATATATCCAATGAATCAATACTTGATATCACAATACAGTGGAAGTTCTGGTATAGTGATGGACAGTCAGTAATTTTGTCCAGTGAATCATGGATAGACATTGGTCCATTTGATTGTGAATCATTAACCAGCAGCTATGTATCAGACATATGTTCGCATGATGGAATTACACCTGCATATGAGGTGTCAGTGGCAATTTCAGATGGCTATGAAATAATTCAGCACAGTTGGACAATTAAATACATGGTTTGGCACCCTCCTTCACCTCAGCCTGAGCCTGAGCCAGAACCCACCACACCTGACAATCCTGATTCACCCTCTGACAATGCAGACAGTTCTAGTAGTGGTTTTACATTGACACCTGACAAAAAAATAATCATTGGACTAGGTTCAATTGTGGGTGTATTAGGAATCATCGTATTATTTACAGGAAGAAGACGAGATCCCCCACCCCCCATGCGTCTTCCACCAACTGATATTCCTCAGATGATAGGCCATCGAAATTTCCAACGTCCACCTGATGAAAAATTTCGTTAATCATGATTCAATCAGCATTGCAACTGCATTGCCACCACCAAGACATAGTGTTACAATGCCCTTGCCTCCACCAGTTCTCTGTAGAGCGTTTATCAGCGTCATCAGGCATCTTGCCCCTGTGGCCCCTAAAGGGTGTCCAATGGCAACTGCGCCACCATGTGGGTTAAATTTCTCAGGTGGTATTTTGCAACCCTTGGCTACAGCACAAGACGCTGCCGCAAATGCCTCGTTATGCTCGATAAAAGCCAGGTCATCTATTGAAAGAGAATTTCTTTTCATAAGTAAATTGATTGCAGGAATAGGTGCAGCCATTACTCTCGCTGGCTCAACACCTGAGGTACAATAGTCAATAATTTTCGCAAGTACTGGCCAACCTTGTTCTTCTGCTATTGAGCGTTTTGAAACAAGTACTGCAGCGGCCCCATCAGATAGTTGAGAAGCGTTTCCTGCTGTGATTCGCCCTCCATCCTGGAAAGCAGGCTTAAATTCACTCAAATCCTTTCCAGTTCGAATTCCTTCATCAAAATCAATCCCTGGTGTAGATATCACCTCAAAATCCATCCAACCCTTTTCCCATGCCTTTTGCGCTAAATCGTGGGACCTAGAAGAGAACGAATCTGCTACCTGACGAGAAATATCAAACTCAATTGATACAGTTTCTCCTGTATTACCCATGTGCTCATCATTGTATACATCCCAAAGTCCATCATGGATCATTGTTGATTTCATCTCACCATATTCAGTTTTCGAAATTTTTTGTCCAAAGTATGGGGCATTTGTCATCGATTCCATCCCTCCGGCCACAATAACACCATATTCACCAGCACGGATGCTATTGGCAGCCATCATGACAGCCTTAAGTGAAGAGCCACATACCTTGTTGATTGTAGTAGCAGGAGTTTCTACTGGAAGACCAGCACCTAGGGCGACCTGTCTAGCGGGGGCCTGTCCAGCCCCTGCTTGAAGGACTTGACCAAACAAAACCTCATCGATAATACCACTTTCAGGATCAATATTTGCCCTCTCAAGCAATCCACTGACAACATGTATTCCTAAATCGACAGCAGTTCTATCTGCTAATGAACCACGGTAACGGCCAACTGGAGTTCTAGCAACTGCACAAATGACCACTTCATCACTCATACTCTCACCATATTATTCAGTTCCATCTCCAGCAAATCCATAGATTTCTCCATGCTTGAGTGTCGGCCTTAATTCGGCTTTCAATAATAGAGTACGGACTCCCCATAGGTCTCCAAAAATACGATATTTTGTTGTTGCATCAAGATAGTCAACACCCGATGAACCTCCAGTACCCACTCGCCTTCCGATAATTCTCTCCACCATTCGCGCATGATGTGTTCTAAAGAGGACCATACTTTCCTCAAGTTCAACAACTGCATCGATGAGAACCCGTGGCCACGCTAGTAGTGGCAATTCTCTGTAAGATTCAATGAATAACAATCCAGCTCGGGACCGGTTGATTTTTCCATTTGGCATGAGGAAGTCTTTCGCTCCATCACTTGCCGATTTGAATCGATTGCGAACTGCCTCGATATTATCAACGCCCTGTGCTTCCATGCGGGCACAAGTGTCTTCTCCAATTTTGGCATATGCAGAAAGGTGTGCCTCAACATACTCAGCCACAGTATCATCATCATTTTCAGATCCATACAATGAACCCATAATTGGAGTTCTTGATAACCAATTGGACAATGCCGTTGCAAGCGTTGTTTCGCTCAAGGTTTTTTCCAAACGAGCCAATGCTGCTGCATCAGCCTCACTTCTGGTTGACAATTTACGGAAGTGCCCCAATGGGTCCATATCTGAAACACGACCTACATCTTCCAAACCAAGCAATATTTCCATTTCTCTCATTTGGTATGATTCAAATCCACTAGCAGTTCCAAGCCCATCTCTGAATGCGAGGAAGCCCTGAGGAGTCAAAGTTTCCATTACTTTCCATTGGTGCGTCATCAATCGATAAATCTCAGTAACACGTGAAAGGTGGGAAACGGCCTTCGGCACATCAGATTCAGGTACATGCTCGGCAGCTAGAATATCTCTAACATCTCGCAATTCTCGATTAACTTGTTTGAACCACAACTCAAATGTTTGATGGACAATAATGAAATGCATTTCATCATTACTTACACCTTGTTCGTCCCTTTGAAGTGAAAGTAAATCATGGAGGCCCAGATACCCTCCATAGGTGAAATTCTTGCCGTCTGAGTTGCCTGAATATCCTCCGCCCATGTTATCCGCATCGCTCTGATGCTTGAATGTCTTGCCCCCTCCACCGTTCAGGTTTCAGAGCCTTTTTCAAGTCGATTTGCGAATGGTATAATCGATTCATGGAGGACGAATTGATTCGTCGTCGGGTGAAAAAATCCCAGTGCAGTAGCATGCAAACATATTCTATTCAACGGATTAGTCGTTGCCCCATGTGCCATATCGCCGACAATAGGGTTTCCAAGAGCTTGCATCGCCATCCGTATTTGATGACGCCGTCCGGTTTCGATTATGATTTCCACTAGTGAGACAAATTCATCACTATCTTCGACGCACCAATGTGTGATTGCTTCCTTTGATCCGTTGAAACTTTTTTTGACACGCTTAACATGCAGGTGTTTGTCTTCTACAAGCCAAGAGATATCAGTTCCTTCTGAATCTTCGGGAATCCCTTCAACAAGAGCGTGATATATTCTCTGTACTTTCCTTTCTGCGAATTGATTCTGCAAAATCTCTTTGCTGTTGTTATCTTTAGCAAAAACCATGATTCCTGAAGTTTCTCGATCTAATCGGTGTACTATATATGACCATGCATGATTTTTTTCTCGCTTCAAATAATCTACACAACGGCTGTGCAGTGTATCCTTTTCGAGCTTATCTGTTGCTACAGAAAGTAAACCGGATGGCTTGTGAACAACTAAGATAAATTCATCTTCAAAAACAATTTTTAATTTTGATAATTGCTTTTTATGAGCTGGTGGCGGAGACAACTTTTTCGCATCGGCACGATTTATGATTGTGAGAATATTTCCCTTAACAAGCAACTTTTTTGCTTTGTAAACTGGTTTTCCATCAATTAATACTCGTCCTTCCGTAAGCATCTTTCTGAGCTTTGATTTCGTTGAATCAGGAAAAACCATTGACAATTTGGTGAGTAATTGACACTCTTCCTCAACACAAAATTCCATATTCACAACTCAGAGCAAACTTTGCACAATACCCGCACGGAATATCACTTGAATGTCTTGCCCTAAATTTCCCATATCAAAGATAGATTATTCTAATCATTATTCAATCTCCATTGTCCGTAATGGATAATTACCTAGCACCGGAGCCGTCCCTAATGGCGAACACCCATCCGCACCTGCCTGATTGGCTCGCGGCGTACAATCCTGCCGAGATTACGATTGGTGTCATCGCCTCGCATTCGTCTCTTCAAATTCTTCACGGCGCC
>MDTG01169606.1_pt1 | contig 11497 bp, 12 predicted proteins | sample 811421 | NCBI WGS metagenome assembly MDTG01 (sample SAMN05326645, study PRJNA326480) | marine metagenome | isolation source: seawater | place: Pacific Ocean: South East | collected 2011
AAGTTTACCCAACCTGATAAAAGAATTAATTCTATTGTTGATTTAGTAAATATTTAATTATCTTTTTTTACCCAATAAAAATGGTAAAAAGCTGTAGCGGCAATCGCTATAAATAAAGATATAAAAGCTACATAAATAACAGTTGAAATAGCCCAAACAACAACAACTAAAAGCAATCCTATTATTGTAATAGCTGCCCAAAAATAAAGTAATCTTTCCAAAAAAAGCTGCATATTCATATTTTACATTATTTGTATAATTTTATCAATTTCCTCTCTATTAGGCATTGAATTTGCTGTACCAATACGTGTTGTAGAAATGCCTGCATAAGCATTAGCAAACTTAATAGATTCTAGAATTGATTTATTTTCACACAAAGCTGTTGCAAAAGCACCATTAAAAGCATCTCCTGCCCCTGATGTATCTACAACCTTATTTTTTAAATCCAATGAAGGAACAAAAAAATTTTCATTTGAATTTTCAAAATATACTCCATTTTCACCAAGAGTTATTAAAACATTTTTAACCCCCAATTTTAAAATATCTTTTGCATATTTTTTTGCATCATCTTCATTTTTAATTTCTCCATCAACATAAAAACTTGCTTCAGATTCATTTGGTGTAAAAAAATCTATTAAAGGAAAAACTTCATTTTCGATTTTTGCAGCGGGAGCTGGATTTAGAATGGTTGTCACACTATTTGATTTAGCTATTTTTAAAGATTTAATTACAATATCTAATGGAGCTTCTAATTGTGTTAAAAAAATTGTAGAATTTTTTATTTCATTTTCAGCCTTATATATATCCTCTATTGTTAATTGGCCTGCAGCTCCAGGTACAACTGAAATTGCGTTATCTCCTGTATCTTTATTAATCAAAATAGCCGCAACACCAGTACTGAACTTATCTGTTACAAATAAATTGTCAGTACCTATATTAGTTTCTTGATAAATTTTTTTTGCTATTTCTCCGTATTGGTCTGTGCCTATTTTAGAGATGAAGTTTACTTGAGATCCCGATTTTGCAGCAGCAACAGCTTGATTGGAGCCCTTACCACCAGGTCCAACAACAAAATTATCTCCTAATATTGTTTCACCCTTTTCTGGTATTTTTTTTGAAAAAAAAGCTAGATCAGCAACAAAAATTCCAAGTATAGTAATATTTTTCATAATTATAATAATATAAAACTGTATATTTTATTATTTTGCAACATGAAAGGCTGCTTTTTTATTAGCTATTTCTAAAGCTGTTTTAATATTTTGATTTAAAGCAAGGTTTGAACAAAAAACCCCAGCAAAAACATCTCCTGCTCCATGAGTACTTTTAACTTTTGTTTTTTTAGGTTTTAAATAAATAGGTTTTTTATTTTTTTCACAAGCTATTACACCTTTTTCGCCTGCAGTAATTACTACTAGTTCAAATTGTTTAGTCAAAATTTGAGATATTTGTTTTGCTTTATTAATATTTTTAATTTTTTTTTGAGCAATTGACTCTGCTTCAACTAAGTTAACAATCAAAATATCTACATTTTGAATTAGTTTTAAATTTAATTTTTTAGGTGGAGATGCATTTAAACATACTTTTAATCCATTCAATTTAGCCTTTTTTGCTGCCAATAAATTAAGTTTTTCATTGATTTCATTTTGAATCATTAATATTTTTGAATTTTTCCAAATATATGGATTTTTTAAAACATTATGATCAATTTTTAAATTTGCTCCTGACACTATTACCGCTCCATATTCACCTTTATTATCAGAAATTGCAACACTCATGCCTGTTTCTTCATTTTTTAGAATTTGAACAAATTTAGAATTAACCTTAGAAGCTTTCAACTTGTTAAGAATATAATTTCCAAATTCATCTTTTCCAACAGCACTAACTATTTTAGTTGGAGTACCATTTAATGAACAAGCTAAAGCTTGATTACCACCTTTACCACCAAATTTTGGAAACCAATTTTTGCCTACAACAATCTCCCCTCTTTTAGGTTGATGGTGTGCATTTACAAATAAGTCATAATGTAGACTGCCTATAATTATTACACCTTTTTTATTTTTCATTAATTTTATTAAGGGTTTTATAAAAAATTTCTTGAGCTGTAATAGGGTCTTGACTTTTCATAGACTCAGATAAATTATTATTGCTTATAAGATTTTCAACAATTTTTAAAATTTGTTTAACTGTTTGTATATTTGTTTGGCATTCTTTTACAGGATCAAGATTTGTTATATTTGGAAAAGTATCAAAATAAATTACTCCATCGTATCCATCTTTAGTAATTTGATAGAGTAATTCAACAGTCGCTTGGTAGTGTACTGAAGCAACCATAAGTCCATCATCTCTTTTTGCATATCCGTCATTAAGATGTACACCAAATAATTTAGAATAATCTGAAACCATTGCAGCTGAAAATGCTGGTTGTTCATTTGCATAAAGTAAATGAGCAAAGTCTAATGTTACTCCTAAGTTTGCCAAATCTATCTGTGATATTGCGAGAAGAGTTGAATGTAAATTTGATAAAAGAGAATAAGCTCTTGGTTCATTAGGTTTATATTCTATACTTATATTGCATTCAGGATCATGCTGAGCTACTTCTTGAATACCTTCTAACTCTTTTTTCCATAAATCTTTGTAATCAGCTTGAAAGCTATAATCAAAACCATCTTGTCCAAGCCAAAGAGTCATCAGATTACAGTCTGATTCCCTAGCTAAATCAATTCCTTTTTTAGTTAATTCAATAGCTTCTTTACGAACTTGTTTATCTGGATTTGTAAAAGCACCAAGTTTAAATTTTTCATTACTGTAATACCTCATTGCAAAACCATTAATATTTAATCCATTATTTTTTGCACAATTTAGAGTACTTTTAAAATCATCTCTGACATGATCTGGGTAGTTTAAATCAATATCAGTTAAGCCTTCAACCTTAGCTGCTCTATTAATCAAATCTATTGCAGTAAGATTACTATTATTTGATTTAGAATAAAAAGAATTTAAACGAGTAGCAAATTTATTTCCTAACATTTAATATATCCACAGCCAAATATAGTGAAAGTATCAAAAAAATTAATTCCACTTAAATGTGCTTTTTTATTGTCTCTAAACATATTTCTTAATCTAATTCTTCATATAAATCAGCTTTCGGTACAATATCAAAACATATTGAAGTTACCTTAATACCTGAATTTCTTAGTTTTTTTTTATTGAACATAAATTAATCTTAATTATTAAATTTTAATAGTATCTAAAATTATTTATGTTTTATCTAAAAAATCAAGAAAATTATAAAATAAACTAACTTGTGTTTTTTTGTATTTAGAATAGTTTCTTATTAGAAATATTATAGGAGGTAATATGAAAAGATCTCTTTATGAGTACGCTATTGCAGCTTCAAAAGCTAGCAGACGTTCCTTTTTAAAAGGTGCTGCTGGTGCTGGTGCTGTAGCAGCTATGAGTGGTGGTTTAGCTTCTGTAGCAAAAACAGCTTTTGCTTCTGATGATTTAAGAGCTGCTATTTTACAAGTTCCTGGTGTTGGTGTTGGATCACCTACAGATGCTGATTGGCAAAAAGTAGGAGAAATGACTCTTGGGGCTACAAAAGAAAATGTAAAAGAAGGTGAATTTAAAGGGGTGAAGTTAAACTTCATGGGTTTAAATAACCAAAATTTACATAATATGCTATTTCGTGGTTTTTTAAAACCTTGGGAAAAGTATACAGGTGCTGAAATTAACTGGATTGATTTAGCACAAGCAGATTATAATGCTCGTTTACAACAATCAATTGCAACTGGAACAGTTGATTTTGATATTATTGAAATGGGTGCTCCTTTTGAAGGTGATGTTTGTGGTAAGGGTATGGCATCAGAAATGCCAGATTGGGTTGCTAAGCAAATTGATATGGATGACTATGTAGGATATCTTCAAGCTCCAGTTGGAACTTGGGATGGAAAAACTTACCGAATATCAATTGATGGTGACTGTCACAATTTTAACTACAGAACTGATTATTTTAGCAATGCAGATTTAGCTAAAGCTTGGAAAGACGAAGGTCATTCCGGAAATTGGGAAGTACCTAAAACTTGGCAAAAAGTTCAAGAGGTTACCAAGTTTTTAAAAGGTAAAAAAATTGACGGTATGGATGCTTATGGCTATCTAGATCCTTTAAAAGGATGGGGTGGTTTTGGTTTCTATTTCTTAGGAAGTAGAGCAACCGCTTACGCAAAACATCCTGATGATCCAGCATTTTTATTTGATCCTGATACTATGAAACCTCGTGTAAATAATGCAGCGTGGGTTCGTGCTATTCAAGATGTGCTTGATGTAATAGATGCACAACCGCCTGATCAGATTAATGCTGATCCAGGAACAACTGGTTTCCAACAATTCCTTGCTGGAACTGGATCAATGTTATCTTGGTGGGGTGATATTGGATCGAATGCTAATACGAGTGATAATTCACTTATTGCTGGCAACGTTGCGTTTGATATCCTTCCTGGCTCTGATGATGTTTGGAATCATAATGCAGGAAAATGGGAAACTTTATCTAGCGGACCTAACTATGCTCCTAATATGGCTTACATTGGATGGGGTGTTTATGTTATGGCTACAGTAGATTCAGACTCAACTAAGCGTAAAGCAGCTTGGTCTGCAGCAGCACATATTGGGGGTAAGGATTTATCTTTATGGTGCTCTATGTATCCTTCAGGATTCCAACCATATCGTAATAGTCATTTTAATACTAGTGAGTGGGTTGGTGCTGGTTATAGTAAAGAATTTGCAGAAAACTACTTAGGTTCTGAAGCTAATTCTTATAACCATCCTAATGCAGCAATTGAGCCTCGAATTCCTGGTATTTTCCAATACTACAGTGTTGCGGAAGATGAACTGGCTAAAATTTATGCTGGTCAATATGATGCACAAACTGGTGCTGATAATATAGCAGCAGCTTGGGAAAAGATTACAGATCAAATTGGAAGAGACAAACAGATAAAGCTTTATAAAGCTTCATTAGGTCTTTAATTTATTTTAGATCTAGCGGCTATAGAGCCGCTAGATTTTAATTTTATTTATTTAATTATAGCTCTCGAAAATGAGTAATTCAAAAGTACATCAGCGCGATCCACTTTATGTAGTTGAGCCCTTAGTAACAAACCCTACAAAAAAAATTATTGGGAAATCATTGGTATGGTTTTCTTTCTTGTTAATGATTTGTTTGGCCATTATTCAATTTTTAAAGATTAATGAAACTATTTCATTTGGTTTTGTTACTTGGAGGCCGGTATTGTACGCTTACATTTTTTGGGGATTTTCAATTGGCTATTCACGTGTTTTGATTTATGGAGAAAAAGGAAAAAGATCATTATTTGTTATACCAGCAGTATTATTTATTATCTCCATAGTTATATTCCCTCTAATCTTTGGTTTATATGTTTCTTTTACAGATTGGAATTTAAGTTCTTTTGAAGGAAGAAAATTTAATGGGTTAGATAATTTTTATCAAATGCTTTCAGATCCATATTATTGGAATGCTCTCTATAATATGATGATTTATATTATTTTTGTTATAGTTGAATTTGCAATAGCTTTTGGATTAGCATTACTTCTTAATGCAAATATCGTAGCAAGAAAATTTTTTAGAGTATCATTTTTACTTCCTCTTATGTTAAGTCCTGTTGCTGTTAGCTGGATGGTGGGTAAATCCATGCTTGAAGTTAGATTTGGTCCTATAACTAAATTAGCTAAGACTCTAGGATGGGATTCTCCTGCTTTTTTTTCTACACCAGAAATAGCAAAAATTTCAATTATGATTATGGATAGTTGGACTTACATTCCTTTTATGATGATTATGCTATTAGCTGGATTACAAGGTCTACCAAAAGAAATTTTAGAAGCTGCCAAAGTAGATGGGGCAACTAAATGGCCAATGTTTTGGAAAATAATTTTTCCAATTATGCTCCCAGTTTCTCTTACAGCAATACTAATAAGGATAATTTTTAAACTTAAAATTGCAGATATTATTATTAATGTAACAAGTGGAGGGCCTGGAGGGGCTACAGACTCAGTTACTAGCTTCATATTCAGAGAATATAGGGATAGATCAAATGTTGGTTATGGAACATTGTTAGCTTTTGTATACTTGATATGTATTGTAATTTTTATGACTATTTTTATTAAAATAATAAATAGATGGATGGAGAGGCCATCGTGAACATTAAATATACTGAAAAAATTATAATTTATGCATTATTAATTACATGGGCATTCATATGTTTATTTCCAATTTTTTGGACAGTCACAACAACATTTAAAATTGCACCAAATGTTCAAAAAGGTGATATTTTACCATGGATAGACTTTGTACCAAGATGGAAAGGATTAAGATCGCTTGGAATGTCTCCTGATACAATTTTTAATGAGTCTACTGTAAGAGATGAATTTCTTAAACGCTTTTTTAATACTTTTATAATATCAACTTGTGCTTCAGCGTTGGCTGTATTTTTAGGTACTACAGCTGCTTATGGATTAAGTAGATTTAATTATAAATTTGGGCCTATGAGAAATCCAGATATTTCTTTTTTCTTTTTATCTCAGTTAATTCTTCCTCCAGTAGTATTAGCTATGCCAGTTTTAGTTTTATATAGAGAGTTAGATTTTCTAGATACTAGAATAGGATTAATTTTACTATACACCCTTACAGTTCTTCCTATAGTTATTTGGATCATGCGTGATCAATTTAATGCTGTTCCAATAGAACTAGAAGAGGCTGCATTAGTTGATGGTGAAACTGTTTGGGGTTCATTTAGAAGAATTGTACTTCCAATAGTTATACCAGGTATTGTATCTGCATTTATTTTATCTCTAGTTCTGTGTTGGAATGAATATTTATTTGCAGCTCTATTAACAAGTACAGATGCTAAAACTTTACCGGTAATGGTTGCTTCACAAACAGGATCTCAGGGTATTAACTGGTGGTCTATGGCTGCTTTATCTGGAGCATCTATTGCTCCATTAGTTTTTGTTTGTATTTTTTTAGAAAAATACATTGTGCAAGGAATGGCTGCTGGAGCAATCAAAGGTTAGTATCCATATCTTTCATTATATCCTTTGTTTGATTATATAATCTTCTAAAAAAATTGTATCCACTTTCATATTCTTTATAATTTTTTGATATAATTTTTTTATCTATTTTATTCCAATTATTTATTTCTTCTTTTTTTACATCGCCACATGAAAGTGCCGATAGAAAAGCATCTCCGTAAGATGCTCCAAATGTGATTTTTTTAATTAATTGAGTCAATCCTATTACATCCGAGGTAGTTTGTGACCACAATGGATTTTTTGTTCCACCTCCAACACTAAATAGATTTTGTGGTATACTATTTAAATCTTCTAAAGTATCAAAAACATGCTTAGTACCATATGCTATTCCTTCAAATAAAGAACGATATAAATCCTCTCTCTTATGAGTTAAGTTAAGACCAAAAAATGTACCTTTTGCATGTGTATCATGGATTGGGGTCCTTTCTCCTGAGAAATAAGGTAAAAAAATCACTCCATTTGAACCCCTGGGAGATTTTTCTGCTTCTTTTGCTAAAATTTCAAAAGGTTTATCTGAATCAATCTCTTTTGCAAAATTATTTTTAAACCAGTGCGTTAATGTACCACTAGTTGATAGTCCAGCTAAAGATGAATGCTCTCCTTTGAACAACCAGGGCGCATACCACATACGATTATCAAATACAGGTTTGTTGGTTAATAAAATAAAAAACATAGTAGAACCATACATCATCATCATATCCTTAGGTGATATTACACCAACACTTAGGGCTTCTGCTGCAGCATCAATTGTACCTGCTGTAACTAACGTACCTTTAGCCAATCCAGTTTCATTAGAGGCAATTTGATTTACTTCACCAATAATTTCATTCGTCCATGTAAGATCTGGTAAAATATTTAGATCAATTAAATTTGAAGTAATTGCATTACTCCATTTCTGATTTTTAATATCATAAAATGGTGTTGAATTTGCACCAGAAAAATGGTCTATGAAATATTTACCAGTTAGTCGAAAATTTATGTAAGAAGTTGAATTAAGTATTTTATATGTTTTTTGATAAACATCTTTCCTATTTTTTTTAAGCCACAATATTTTTGGACCGATTGATTGAGAGGTAAGTGGATTTCCACCAAATTCAATAATTTTCTTTTCACCTATTTTAGAATTTAATTCTTTTATTTCTTCAGATGCCCTTGTATCAACGCCATAAAGTACTGCATTCATAAGCGGTATACCACTTTTATCTACTGGAAGCATACAAGGACCAATGGCACTAGAAGTAACTGCTTTAATGTCTTCTGGATAGCATTTAGATTTATTTATTAAATCTTTACAGATGAATTTAAAATCATCCCACCAATCTTCTATAGGTCTATGTTCTGCCCATCCTTTTTGAGGAACTAATAATTCATGCTTTTTTGCTGATTGTGCAATAATATTACCACTTAAATTTACAAGAACACCCTTTGTTTCGTAAGTGCCAATATCAACACCTAGATACAATCTATCACCCATTTAATCTCTCAATAATTTAAATTTGGTATTAATATTTTTAATCAAAACTACCAATAATTTTTTAAGTAATATTAAATCTCTTAAATCACATACTTCGTTTGGGGAATGTGAATATCTAATAGGAAAACCTAAATTAACACAAGCTAATCCTTCATCTAAATGCTGAATGTAGGAAATATCAGTTAATAAACCATTAGTAGCATTTCTTTGAAGATTAATTTTATTTTTTTTAGAAACTGAAGTAATTAAATTAATCAAATTTGGATGAGGTATTAATCCATTTAAAGTACCTCTTCCATGAAAGGAATACAAACTCATACAAGGTCCTTTTCCTAACTCAATATCTCCTTCTTTTTTCATATCTGGTGTATCTGAGGCAAGCATTATATCTAGTTGGATAGCAATTTTAGGTTGTAGTTTTTTTGCTATAGGAATTACTCCACGTAAATTAAATTCTTCTTGTACTGAAAAAACTAAATGTACAGTTGGTCTATTTTTATTTTTTTTAATTTCCTTTGCTAGCTCCAAAATAACAGCACAACCAGCTCTATCATCAAGTGAAGTTCCAGCTAATTTATTTGTATTTATTTCTTGTATAGATGGTTTATAGGTTATTGGACATCCAATTAAAATGCCATTTCTTTCAGCTTCTTTTTTTGAAGAAAAGCCACAATCAACCAAAAGCTCTCTATAAGTTGGTACAATATATTTTTCCTCAGGTGCTGTAGCATGATGAGATTTATTACCAATCACACCTGCAAAATATTTTCCATCATTATTCTTTACTAAAACACTTGTAGAAGGAAGTGTTTTTTCAGGAACTCCACCTAATCTTTCAACTCTCAACAAACCATTATTTTCTATTTTTTTAATTACAAATCCAAGTTGATCCATATGAGCAAATATCATTACAGATGGTAATTTAGAATTGCCTTTTAAAGTACAGCTAAGGTTCCCAATTACATCTGTCTGATATTTTAGATCTAATTGTTTTAATTTCTCCTTAATATATTTTCTGACTTCATCTTCATATCCAGAAAGGCCTGGGATCAAGCATAAATCTTTAATTAATTTTATTAAGTGTTGGTTTTGTTTATTCATTTTTTCTAATTTTTTTAACTTCATTCATAAATTTCTTTGTTCTTTGAGGGTCAACTTGATTCCATGTAATGCCATCAACTTTTAAAGATGAGCCAACTATGGCACCATCTACAATACTTAATATTTCTTTTACATTTGAAAGTTTAACACCTGTATTAGCTAAAACTGGTACATTCTTAATAGAATCTTTAACTGATTTAATATCTTTTAAATCTGCAGACTCACCAGTAATAGATCCTGAGACAAGTATAGCGTCAGGAAGAGATGAAAAAACTGTACTTTTGGCTCTTTGATTTATAGGTCTTTGATCAAGGGAATATGCAAACTCAGCACTAATATTATAAAATAATAATAAATCATCTCTGTTAATACTCTTTCGATATCTAAGAGCTTTTGCTGCATCTGGATTCCACAAACCCATATCAGAAGCATAGGTGCCTGTAAAAATTTCTCTGGCGAAATCTGCTCCTGTTGCAGCTGCTAAAGCAATTGTACTTATAGGGTCCCACAAAACATTTACACCAAAAGGAACTTTTATATCTTTTTTTAATACTCCAATTACATATGCCATTGTTGAAGTAGTTGAAATATTTACATCTAGTTCGTAAGGTCTATCATTTTCATTGCCAAACATAATTCCATCAACATCTGAATTTTGAAGAGCTAATAAATCATGTTTTGCAGAATTTATTATTCCTTCAATTCCTTTTGATTTTGAATAAAGAGGACTACCAGGCAAAGCTGGAAGATGCACCATTGCGATAATAGGTTTTGTTTGCTTAAATATTTTTTTGAAACTCATATAATAAAAAAAGAGAAAATTAAATTATCCAAACACTTCCATCTGGTTTAAGTACACCTTTCGTGAACATAAAGCATCCATATGGCCTAGTATCAGAAGTCGTAATTACAGCCATTGCTTTTTTGGCTTCAACATAAAATTTTTGCCTTTCAATAGACCCAACTTTCCAATCTGGTCCAGAAACTTTATGAACTGTATTAATTAAATCTTTGTGTACTTCGTTAATTTCATCAGGTTTTCCATCAATCTCCATTCTTTGTACAGGATAGGGAATAAAACTATCTAATGGAAAGTGTGTTAAAATAGCTGCAGCTGCCTCAGGAATTGTTAACCCATCCATCCTATAAAGTTTTGCCGCATGAGAATATGATGGAAAGTTTGCATCACTTAATACAAACCTATCACCATGACCCATTGATCGAAGTAAAGATAATATTTCAGGACTTAAAAGTTTATTTACATTAATAAGCATAAATTTCTATATCACATTATTCCCCATATGGTATCCAAATATTTTTTACTTGAGATCCCTGATAAAGAAATTCATCAAGGAATTCTCCAGAAATATTTGACCAATCAATAGATTGATTTTTAGGACACCAATATCTTTTTAAATTAAAAACAGTATCATGAATTATTGAAGATCTTATTTTTGGATTGCTAGAAAAAGCCCAAATTCCATGAATATTTTCGTGTTGTGTCAAAGTTTCATTAAGTTCATTTTGTTTTGTGGTTAAAATATTAATTGAACCTGCGGGAATATCAGATGTTTCAAAAACTTGGTATAAAGATGTAGCTATTAAAGATGTTTTTTCTGAAGGAATAATAATAGAAGAATTTCCATTAGCAAAGAGAGAAGAAATTATTGTAGATAAACTTAGAAGCGGTTGATCATCACTCATAATACTTGCCACAATACCTATTGATTCTTTTACAGCTAAAGTTAAACCTCTCATTGGAGGATTATGAATACTTCCTTCAAATTTATCTGCCATAGATGCAAAATAAAATATTCTTTC
>MDTG01248247.1_pt1 | contig 11497 bp, 8 predicted proteins | sample 811421 | NCBI WGS metagenome assembly MDTG01 (sample SAMN05326645, study PRJNA326480) | marine metagenome | isolation source: seawater | place: Pacific Ocean: South East | collected 2011
GTATGCGCAATTCGCGTTTCTTTTAAAGAATCTAATTTATCGTCAAGTACAACAGGATCGGGTAATTTTCTCCATGAAAATCAAGGTATTGATTGTGGTAGTTATACTATTGATGGTGCGCCACACAATAGGGATTATTTTCGATCCCAATTAACTGCATTAGACTCTTATTTCAGATCTGTTTCTTATGGAAAATTTGGCATAGATCTTGAGGGATCAAGTATATATCCATTAGAACAGGATAGTAGTTTCATACTTGATAAAGAAATGAGCTATTATAATCCATATAGGCAATACAATTTGCAGGAAAAAAGACTGACAGAGCTTTTTAGAGATGGTTTGATGATATCCAATGAAGTAGGTCAGATAAATTATTCAAATTATGATTTAATTGTTATTTTTCATGCAGGAATAGGCCAAGATTTTTCACTACCATTTTTAGATCCTACTCCAGAAGATATTCCATCTACATTTGTTGACAATCAGATGATTCAAGATCATTTAAATGCGCCATCCATTTTGATTGATGGATATAATATAGAAAATGGAATAATTCTGCCTGAGACTCAAAATCATCTCTTATATGATATCTCCATATCAATATTTGGAGAATCATCAGATCCTTGTGACTACCAGTACGGATTAACTGGTACTTTTGCGTTGCTAGTTGGCTATGCGATAGGTTTACCTCCACTGTGGAATATTGAAAATGGAGAAAGTAGGATAGGCACCTTTGGACTTATGGATCAAGGCTCAAATAATGGAAGAGGTATTGTACCTGCACCTCCAAATGCATGGTCAAGAATAATTGCCGGATGGGAATCACCTATTGAGCCAGAATATGGCCAGCTAGTTACTTTACCTTCTAGGAATGAGGGTAATATTATTAAAATTGCAATTCGAGATGATGAGTATTTTTTAGTTGAGAATAGAAATAATACTGTAAAAAATGATATGAGTATTGATTCAATAAGATATCTAATGTATCAAAACTCTTTGTCGAACGTAACACCATCATATATGAATATTTTACAAGACTCAACTGGTATTGAAAAAGATACAAATGGTGTTTTTGTTTCTGTACCTAATTATGATATTGGTTTACCTGCCTCTGGTTTATTAATATGGCATATTGATGAAAAAATTATTAATTCTTATGGTACTAGTTATGGGATTAATAATAATATTGGATTAATGGGAGTAGACCTAGAGGAGTCTGATGGGGCCCAAGATATAGGTTATCCTTCGATCTTTTTATTTAATGACCCATCAGTAGGTTATTTTGGGGACATGTGGTTTGAAGGTAATAGTCAGTATTATTTGTCTAATTTCAATATGGAAGGATTAAATCCAGAATTTGGGCCGAGTACACTTCCTAGCACATCTGCAAATGATGGTTCCTCTACATTTATAAAGGTTAGCGACATAAGTATGCCTGGCGATACAATGTCTTTTATTTTATCTAACACACTGATGGTAGAAAATTATCCTGATTCAAATTTCAATTTTATTCTACAATATGATATAAATAGAGATGGTTTTAGCGAAATTATAGGTGGGAAAGATACGATTGTTTATTTTTCATTTACTGATTCTGAAATAGAAAAAAAACCTTTTCATTTGATATCATCTGAGGATTTGTATATAACATTTCTTGAATATGAAAATCATACTATCATCAATGTTATAGAGCATATTCAAGATTCGTCTCTATATACTATATATAATTATAATGTTATTTCAGGGGTAATAAATATGGAAGGACAGGAATGGATTGATTCATTGGTATATCCTGTCAACGATGCTGATGATAAAACATTGATTTTGAAAACAGAATCTGAGTGGACTAATCATAAGTATAGAGTTTTTGCTGATCCATATAATTTTGGTATTGATATAGGAAATCGTGGTATTACAGTTGACAGATTTGGTGAACCTATTACAAAATGGAAATCAAATAAATTTGATTATATCGCAGGAATAGATATTGATTTGGATTCTAATGTAGATGCAATCACATTAGACTCAAATGGCGTAATCCGTATCTTCAATTCAGATCTTATTCTAATGTCTGGATTTCCATTTGACGGTAAACTTAAACAACCAGTTTTAGCTAGGGACCTTTATGGTTCTAAACATCCTGAATTTGTAGCAAGATCCGCTGATAACTCAAAATTATATATAATTAATCATAAGGGTCATGCAGAACATGAGATTGCTATAAATATTAATGATATACTCATATCTTTAGGTGAATATAAAGGTAGAAATGCTATTTACACCTCATCTAAGGTCTACCAATTTGATAGCCAATCAGTGGTTGATGGTAATTTGTGGGGTTTCCAGGATGGAGATATAGGGAAGAAAAGGAATATAAATCTTGATTATTTTTATGAAGATATAAATAATAAATTGATTTCTAATGGATATTGTTATCCCAATCCAATTAAAGAAGGGATGGGAACTATAAGAGTTGAAACAAACAATACCAAAAGAATAAATGTAAAGATTTATGACCTTGCTGGATTCTATGTTGATCAATTTGATAAAAATCTCGATTTAATAGGTAACCAAATATCAGAGTGGACTTGGGATGTTACTAACCTTGAAGCAGGAGTCTATTTTATAAATATTATGGCCACTGACGATAACAAAAATGAATTTTCAATTATAAAAGTAGCGATTATTCATTGATGAAAAATAGATTATATTATTTCATGCTTTTATCTTTTGTAAATGCTCAAATAGAATACAATCATCCTGAGCTTAACTGGTCTACTTTTGAAACATCACATTTCAAAGTACATTATCATGAAGAGACAGAGAATACTGCAAGAGAAGCAGCTACTGTAGCCGAAGTTATTTATCCTAGAATAACAGAGTTTTATGATTTTGAGCCAAAAGAAAAAACTCACCTGGTGCTTATAGATCCTGATGATTATTCAAATGGTGCGGCATATTATTATGATAATAAAATAATGATTTGGGCATCTCCCTTAGATTTTGAATTGAGAGGAAGTCATCGTTGGTTGCAGAATGTAATTACACATGAATTTGCACATATAGTCTCTTTACAGAAGTCCATGAAGGCAGGTACAAGATTGCCAGGTGCTTATTTACAAATAATGAATTATGAAAAAGAAAATCGTCCTGATGTTTTATATGGTTATCCAAATACTATAATTAGCTACCCAATCCCTGGAACAAGTATTCCGCCATGGTTTGCAGAGGGAATAGCTCAATATATGTACGATGATGCAGACTGGGATATATGGGATTCTCATAGAGATATGGTTTTAAGAGACAGAGTCATAAACAATAATATGCTTACTTTTACTGAAATGAATACATTTGGGAAAAAAGGCATAGGGAATGAATCAACATATAACTCAGGCTTTGCACTTGCTACATACATTTCTAATGAATATGGTTCAAATGTCATAAGTGAGATAATAGACGAATTATCAAAACCATATAATTTCTCTATTGATAAGGCTTTTATGAATGTTTTAGGAATAAGTGGTAGTAAGGTATATCAAGATTTTAAATCTGTGTTAGAGGCAAGATATAATAGCCTTACTGAACCTTTAAAAATTTTGCCTGTCAAAGGTGATATAATTCAGAATGAAGGAACAGCTAATTTATCGCCAAAATGGCACCCAACTAAATATGCCTATGTATATTTATCTAATAAAGAAAACGATTTTATTGGGCAGACTGATTTATTTTTTCATGATCTAGAATCTGGTACACATAAAAAAATAAAGAGCGGGGTCTTTTCGTCACCAAGTTGGAACTTAGATGGTAATAAAGTTTATTATTCAAAAAAATCAAAATTTCCAAACAAAAATGGATCTCGATTCTATGATATCTATTCATATGATTTTCAAAATGATAAAGAAGAAAGATTAACAAAAGATTTAAGAGCATTCAGTCCTGTTTTTATAAGCAAGGATAGCTCAATTGCATACTTAGCAACATATGACGGAGGTCAAGATGTGTATTTATTAGATCTTAAGTCAAATACTTCAAAGAAGCTTACTGATTTCATAGATAGACCAATGATCAGTTATCTTACTTATGATAACACCACACATAAATTATATTTTGATTTGACAAGTCATCATTTTCGAGATTTATATTCACTTGATCTCATAAATAATGAAATTGAATTATTCGCAGGAAATAAGTTTTATGATGAGAGAAATATTTCCTTTAATAATTCTGGCTTTAGCATTCATAGTACAGATAGAAGTGGAATATATAATCTATACATGATAAATACTTTAGACTCTACTTCAGGCTATATTACAAATATTACTGGCGGAGCATTTATGCCAGACATATCAAAAAATGGTAAGGTGCTTTACTCTTTATATGAAAATGGTTCTTATAATATTGCGTTATTAGATGAGATATTCTATATAGAAGAAGACTACATAGGTTATGGGCCAAATTACTATCAAAACAATAAAGATATAAGAGATCCTATTAAAGATTTATATCAAGCTAAATCAAAGCCATACGAAGATCAATTCCCAAATATGTTTTTAATGCCGAAACTAATGTTTGATTATGGTACACTAAAGCCTGGTTTTTATTTTTCATCCAATGAAATAATAAATAGGCTTTCTCTTTTTGGAGGCGCATCATTAAATAAATTAAATGATCTTGATTTATTTTTTATTTTTGATTTTAAGAGACTCTATCCAACTATTTTTTTTGAAACATATTATTTAACTAGAAATAAAACCGATAATACATTTTATAATGGCGTTTATCGTATAAAAGACGATATCAAGTTTAGGCTTGTACAATTTCGTACTGGATTGAAAATACCTGTTTTTGGCTCAGAATTAGAGATGGCAATATCTAGGCAATGGTATAGGGCTTTTATTCAAGAGCAAGTTTATACAAATGAGGGTATACTAGATCCAGGAGCGGCATATGATTATTTTCGTGGATGGTCTCTAAATAGTAATTGGAAAATTGATATGAGAAAGAGAACCCTTGATAAGACTATTAATCCATCAAATGGTTTTACATTGAATGCAAATTTAGATATTGAGAAAAATGATTTTATAGATGGTTTAGACTTTTCTGATTCAGGAACATTACTTGAGAGTTTTAAACCAAATAATCTTTTGAGATTTCAATTTGCAGGATCTTACCATCATAGATTACCTAGAATTGATCTATTGACCTTATCAATTAGCACCAAGATGGGATGGATCAGTAACAAAAATGCCGATTCATTTTTTCATTTTTATATGGGTGGTATGCCGGGCCTAAGAGGGTATCCTTACTACGCTATTCATGGTACAAAAAGTGGAATGGTTGATCTAACTATCCGTGCACCATTATTTACGGAAAAACACTACAAAACCAAGCTCATGATTTTCCAAAATGCTACAATTGGTGCGATATACCAGTTTGGAGATGCTTGGAATAATGACTTTTTATTAAAAAAATCTTTTGGAATTCAATTAAGGTTAAATGGTTTTTCTTTTTATAACTTTCCAACCGCAATTGAGTTAGAATATCATCAACCTATGAACAATTTTGAGATGTTAATAAATAATAATCAGATAGAACCATATACAATTGAATATGGTGAAAGAGGTAGAGGCTATGTCAAAATTTTATTTGATTTTTAGTTTATATTTTTCATTTATATCAATCAATTATACTCAACAGATTCCAGAACCTATGAATGTTTCTGATACTACTTCAATATTAAAAATTGATGAGGGAAAAGTAGTACAATATCCTGGGAAACCACTAATAATGTCATTAGTGTTCCCAGGTACTGGTCAATATTATAACAAATCACCTATGTGGAAAGTCTTAGGTTTCATAGGGGCTGAGTTTGGTAGTTTGATTGCCTGGAACTATTTTTTAAATGATGCAGAAAAAAAGAAAAATGAATATCAAGATTATGCAGATTTAAACTGGTCACTAGATAATTGGGCTTTGAATCGTTATAATTTTCCTGGCCAAATAATAGATGATAGACCTTGGTCATCTTTTTCATCATTGCAAACATTGCGAGGAACCCATCATCTTCAACTAATAATAACCGGTGAACTTGCAAATGAATTAAATATAAGTAGAGTATCATCGGATAGTTTAGAAAACAATCTTGGATGGGTACTAGATCCAGTAAATCGATCTAATATAATGGTAGTACGCGATAGGCACTTTTACGAGAATATTGGTAAATATGATCAATTTGTTGGTGGTTGGACTGATGCAAGAGAGGAGTGGTATTGGGAAGAAAAAGATGTGGGAGATAGTATTGAGATTATAATTAAAACACCAATGAAAAATGATTATATCAATCAAAGGTATAACTCTAATAGAATGTTAACTGCCGCAAAATATAGTATTACTGTTCTTATGTTTAATCATGTTATTAGTGGAATTGAAACTGTATGGTCAAGTCAGAAAAAAGCAATACGAAAAAAGGATGAGAGAGCTATGTTAGATTCAAATATTAATCTTGTTTATGATCCAGAAAGTCCGATTGGAGTCGGCGGAATTAAATTCTCAGTGAATTTCTAATGATAGCTCTATTCAATCTACTATTAATTACTATCTCACTATTGATTTTTTCATGTACTGGTGCTAATAGAAATAAAAATGCCACTATAGATGAAAGATTTAAGGTTGGTATGGAAAATTTAGAAAATGAAAAATATCTCAAAGCTCAATCAGATTTTAAATATGTAGTTATGAGGGGGGCTGGTACTGATCTTGGAGATGATGCACAATACTATCTAGGTGAATCATTTTTTAGAAACAAAGAATATATATTGGCTATTGCAGAGTATGAAAAATTAACTCGAAGGATGGGCTATAGCCCATTCACAGAAAATGCACGATTTCAAATTTGCGAAGCATATAGAATAGAATCCCCGAAATACTACCATGATCAAGAGTATACCGAAAAAGCCCTGGAAAGATATCAAGAATTCTTGGATGATTTTCCAAATACATTATTAAAAGAAGAAGTGATATCATCAATCGATATTATGAGAGAAAAACTTGGAACAAAATTATATGAGACAGGTATTTTATATATAAAATTGGAAGAATATGAATCTGCAATAATGACTTTCCAATCAGTCATTGATACATATTATGATACCGAAATTATTAATGATGCCCATCAAGGGATGATAATAGCTTTAGCGCAAAATAGAGATATAGATAAAGCTATTCTTCTTTTGAATAAGTATGAGAAAGTGCTTATTGAAAATGGACTTTACGAAGATGCTAAAAATAAGGTAGAAAAAGTACAGAAAAGATTACAAAGGAAAGAAAATTGAAGATATGTCTTTTTGGTGGAACATTTGATCCTCCTCATATCGGACATTTATTAATCGCTCAGACTATTTGTGAAGCAGAAAATTTTGATAAAATTATTTTTGTACCAGCTAATGAGCAATTAAATAAGAAAGTTATTACCCCACAAAAGAAGCGAATTGAGATGGTAAAGCTTGCAATTGAAGATAATCCCAATTTTGAGCTATCTGATATAGAGATTAATCGTGGCGGTGTTTCATATACAATTGATACAATTTTGCATATGAAAGAGAGCGTTATAGCTAAAGATGATGAATTATTTTTCCTCATAGGTAGTGATAGTTTGCTGGACTTTCAGAATTGGAAAAATCCAAGAGGTATACTTGAAAACTGTAAGGTAATAGTTGCTATACGACCTGGTTTCCGCCCTAGCGATATCCCCTCATGGATTTTACATAGAATTCAGTTTGCAAATATACCTAGAGTAGAAATCTCATCTACAATTATTAGGAAAAGGTGGGAAGATGATAAAACAATTCGCTACATGGTTACTTTGCCTGTTTGGGAATATATACAACAACAAGACTTATATAGCTAGTTTGCAAAATCTAGGAACCATCTAATTAGATTTATCGTTACTAAGATAGTACCTTCAATACGTCCAATCCTCCAATTTGTCCTGATCATAAAAAGAGTAAGGCCAACCATAAGTACTAGTAAAAAAACACTTCCAAATATATCTTGAGAAATATCGGATGGGTTTATCATACCAGCCAAACCTAGTACTCCTAGTAAATTGAATAAATCACTACCTATAAGATTCCCAACTGCTATACCATGGCGTCCCTTTATAGCAGCAGTTAAAGAAGTAGCGAATTCTGGTGCTGATGTGCCAGCTGCAACTATAGTTACAGCAATTACCCAATCAGAAACACCTATAGCTCTGGCAACATTTGATGCATGTTTTACCATTAGATGACCACCTAAGACTATTGCCACTAGACCTATAAAAAACAATACATATGACAAATAAGTAGCAGTGCTAGGATGTACCTCTTCTGGTGGATCTTTCTTTACAAATAAAAATATTACATAACCAATCAAAAGAGAGAAAAGCAATAGGCCTTCATTTTTTGTATAATTATCATCAGGGGTCCAACCATCAATTCCAAAGAAAAAGAAAAAGATTAACGCAGTTGAAATCAATAGGAAGAGGCCATCACGCTCAAACATTCTTTTCGAAGTAGCGATAGGCCTAATTATTGCAGTACCACCTAATATGAAGCCTAAGTTAAATATATTTGAACCAATCACATTACCTATTGAGATATCAGTTTGATTAGTAGCAGCTGCACTTATTGTAACAGCAAACTCTGGAGCTGATGTTCCAAAAGCTACAACTGTTAATCCTATGATAAGGTCAGACACTTTAAATGTATGAGCGATTTCTGCAGCAGATTCAACAAGCCAATCAGCACCTTTCCAGAGCATTATGATTGAGGAGATAACTATTAAACAGTCAAAAGCAATATTGTAATTCATTCTTAAAATATATATTGTATTTTTAGTAATATTTTATTTGACGGAACTTACAAAAATTAATTTCTATATTTCTAAAAACATTTTGATTATGTTATTCAATAAAAACTATCCAATAAGTTAGGTATTATTACTATTTTCAGTAGTACAATAATAGTCATACAATCCATGATAGAATTTCAAAATGTATCATTTTCCCATAATAAGGGTAATGGTGTAAATAATTTAAACATGTCAATAGGTGATAATGATTTCACTTTTTTGATTGGGCCCACAGGGTCTGGAAAAACTACTTTAATGAGGTTAATATATTTTGATTTAGTTCCAGATACCGGTACGGTTTTAGTGAATGGGTATTCCTCAAATAATATTTCAAATAAAAAAATATCAAATGCTAGAAAGTCAATTGGTATGGTTTTTCAGGATTATAAACTTTTATCTGATAGAAATCTATTTGAAAATATTTCCTTACCTCTTCATGTGCTTGGATACTCTAATAGAGAAATTCAATCAAGAGTAGAAGAAGCAATGGAATTAGTTGGGCTTGATGGGAAAGAACTCCATTTGCCAACTGAACTATCAGGAGGAGAGCAACAACGCGCTAGCTTAGCTAGAGCAATTATTAAAGAACCAGATATTATTTTAGCGGATGAGCCAACAGGTAATTTAGACCCTGTAGCATCCTTTGAATTGGTAAGACTACTTGAAACTATTCACGAAACAGGTACAACGATTCTTATGGCATCACACAATTATAATCTTATCAAGGGCAGAGGGCGACCAATATATGAACTTAAAAATGGTATACTAAGGGTGCGATAATGGAAAAAACTAGGTATCTATTTATGGAAGGGATTAAAAATATCTGGCGTCATAAAGTCACTACCCTTACTGCTATATTTTCATTATTTATCATTATCTATATTGTTGGCATACTTTCAATATTTGGTAATAACACGCATAAGATGCTTCATTATTTGCGTTCAAAATATAAAATTGAGGTATTTTTCAATCAAAATATTTCAAACCAAGAGGCAGTTACTTTAATACATAAAATAAAAAAGATAGATGGTGTTAGAACAGCAACAATTATTGAAAAAGAAGATGCGATACGAATATTCAAAGATCAATTTGGAGAAAATATCATTGAATTATTAGGCTATAATCCACTTCCAGTTAGTGCAGTAGTAAATATTGAAAGGGCTCGTCGAGATCGACTAAGGATAGAACCAATCATAAATGAAATAAGATCTATATCCCAGATTGATGAGATACGCTACCAAGGGAATTTGATAAACAAGATTGAAAAAAACTATAAACGTGGCGCTGAAATTGTGCCATACATAGCATTATTTACCTCGATCATTGCTGCCTTGATAATATTTAACACTATAAAACTATCAGTTTTCTCAAGAAAAGAACTCATAAATACTTTACAATTAATCGGTGCATCAAGAATGTTTATTAAATTACCTTTTATCATTGAAGGGGTGTGTATAGGAGTAACATCGGTTATCATTGTCATACCTTCTTTATTCCTAACAGTAGAATTAATAAACTACGGTCTAGCAAATTTTAGTTCATTATTGATCAAAATTAACTTTGATCCTTTTATGATGATTTGGATACTTGTGACTGTAATATTCCTTTCTATAATTGGAAGCTATAGAGCAGCCTCAAGTTTTTTGAAATAGTTTTGTTTCGTTACTTGGTCTAACAAGTAGTATTGCTATAATTTCTGGGCCTAATTTTTAACAAACATAATGTTTAAGGGATACATGTGTCAAAAGTAAAAGAAAAATCAGCTAAGAAAAAGCCAGCTAAAATCAATAAGAAGACTGCAACAAAAAAAAATACAAGCAATACTAAAAATACAATTGAAGCTAAGTATGAAGGATTAAAAGAAAAACATCTTCGTCTCAAAGCAGAGTTTGAGAACTTTAGAAGAAGAAAATCAGAAGAAGTATCAAAACTATTGCACTATGATGGTGAGAATATGGTTCGAGGGTTTTTACCTATTTTTGATGATTTTGAACGCATTGTAGGTTCTACTAATTCATCTGAAGAATCATTATCTGATGGTATCAAACTAGTGCAATCAAAAATAATTAAATATTTTGAGGTTATGGACATTAAACCATTTGGAGATGAAGGTGAAAAGATGGATCCAAATCTGCATGATGCAATGTTAACTCAGAATGATGAAAAAAAAGATGAGGATGTCATTTTAAATGTATTTGAAAAAGGTTATACATACCGTGATAAAGTTATTAGACATGCAAAAGTTATAGTGAATAAAAAGTGAAAGATTTATACGAAATTCTTCATGTTGGAAGGCAGGCTAGTCAAGATGAGATAAAAAAATCCTATCGTAAGATAGCTTTAAAGAATCATCCTGATAAAAACCCAGATAATAAAGAGGCTGAAAAAGTTTTTAAAGAAGCTGCTGAAGCTTATGCCGTATTAAGTGATGATCAAAAACGGGCTAGATATGATCAATTTGGGCACGCTGGTGTTGGCATGGGGGATTCAGCGGGACAAGGACGAGGTTTTAGTGGTGGTGTTCATATGAGTATGGATGATATTTTTTCCCAGTTTGGTGATATATTCGGCGGAAGTCCCTTTGAAAGTATATTTGGCGGTGGTGCAA
>MDTG01271062.1_pt1 | contig 11497 bp, 8 predicted proteins | sample 811421 | NCBI WGS metagenome assembly MDTG01 (sample SAMN05326645, study PRJNA326480) | marine metagenome | isolation source: seawater | place: Pacific Ocean: South East | collected 2011
CCTGGGCGCGATCATCGTCGGCGGCCTGGTCGTCAGCACCGTGTTCACGCTCTTCCTGGTGCCGGTCCTGCTCAGCCTCGGCCACGACCTGCGCGGCTTGGTCGGCGAGGCTCCGCCCACGGAGCCTGCGCCGGAGCCGGAGCCAGCCTAGTCGCGGCGCGTGACGAGCTCGGGCGTCAACTCCGCCAGGCTCCGCGCCCCGCAGAGGGCGCAGGCCTGCTCCAGCTCGCGCCGGAGCAGCTCGAGCGCGTGGGTCACGCCCGCCTGGCCGCCAGCGGCCAGGCCCCACAAGACCGGGCGCCCGAGCAAGACCGCGTCGGCGCCCAGGGCCAGGGCCTTGACCACGTCCGTTCCGCGGCGGATCCCGCCGTCGAGGAGGACCGCGGCGCGGCCCGAGACGGCCGCCGCGACCTCGGCCACGCAGTCGATCGTGGCCGGCGCCGTGTCGAGCTGGCGCCCCCCGTGGTTACTGACCACGACCCCCGCCGCGCCGTGCTCCACGGCGAGGGCCGCGTCGTCGCCGCGCACGATCCCCTTGACCAGCACCGGGAGCGAGGTCAGCTCCCGCAGCCAGGCCAGGTCCTCCCAGCCCAGGTCGGGGTCGAGCAGCGAGGCGAAGTAGGCGGCGAGCCCCGAGTCGCTCGCGTCGGCGCCGAGCTGCTCGTAGCCGGCGGCGTGCAGGTTCTCGGCCTTGAGGCCCTGGGGGAGGTGGAAGCGGTTGCGCACGTCGCGCTCGCGGCGGCCGAGGACCGGGGCGTCGACGGTCAGGACCAGGCCCTGGCAGCCGGCGGCCTCAGCGCGGCGGACGAGCGCCTCGGTCGCGGCGCGGTCCTCGTAGACGTAGAGCTGGAACCAGACCGGACCGCTGCTGGCCGCGACGACCTCCTCGACCGACGCAGTGGAGAGGGTCGAGAGGACCATGACCGTGCCCGCCTCGCCCGTGGCGCGGGCGGTGGCGAGCTCGCCCTCGGGATGCGCCAGGCGCTGGAAGGCCATCGGCGCGACCAGGACCGGCCACTCGAGGCGCTGCCCGAGCAGCTCGGTGTGGAGCGAGCGCTCGCCGACCCGGCGCAGAACGCGATAACGCAGACGCAAGCGCGCGAAGGCGGCTTCGTTGTCGCGCAGGGTCCGCTCGTCGTCGGCGCCGCTGGCGTAGTAGTCGTAGGCCATGGGCTCGAGCGCCGCCCGGGCGAGGGGCTCGAGCTCGGCGAGGTTGAGCGCGTCGCGGAAGGACTCGCTCACGAGGCGCCGGAGGAGTCCTCGGGGTCGCCGGCGCCAGCCTCGACGGCCGCGGCTTCGATCGCCGCAGCGAAGCGCGCGACCACCTCGCCCGCAGGCAGGACCTCGCTCACCCCGCCCACGCTCTTGCCGGCCTGCCAGTAGTCGCGGTAGGTCGCGCCCTTGAGCGAGGCGCGCTTGAGCTGCCAGATCGACTTGAGCGAGTAGTACATCCGCGCGTAGTGCTTGAGCTTGGGGTGGCGCAGCATGCGGCGAGCGATGAACCCGGCCTTGGTGCCGACCTTCTTCACGTAGGGGGTCTCGATCACGGCGACCGGGACGCCCGAGATCTTGTCGGTCAGCACGATGTCATGCGGCTGCGCGCGCACGATCGCCTGCTTGTAGTCGTCGTGGGCGCGGCACTCCTGAGTGGCGATGAAGCGCGTCCCCAGCTGGCAAGCGGCGTAGCCCTGCTCGAGGGCGGCCTGGAAGTCGCCGGGGGCGCCGATCCCGCCCGCGCACACCAGGGGAACGCCGAGGTCACCGAGCTCCTCGAGGAGGAGCTCGGCCGAGCGGCTGCCGGCGTGCCCGCCGGCTCGCTCGTTGACGCAGATCAGCCCGTCGACGCCGTGCTCGAGGGCCTTGAGCGCCCACTTGCGCTCGGTCACGTCGTGGTAGACCACCCCGCCGCGGGCGTGCACCGCCTCGACCACCCAGCCTGGATTGCCGAGCGCGGTCACGAAGAAGCGCACCCCCTCGTCGAGGGCGATGTCGACCCAGCGCTTCATGCGGTCGAGGTAGACCTTCGAGCTCGCTTCGACGAGCGCGTTGAACCCGATCGGCTTCCCGCCGCTGAGGCGGTTGATCAGGCGCAGGCCCTCGCGCAGGTCGTGGCCGTGCACGTAGCTGAGCGAGATCGGCTGCACCACTCCCATTCCGCCGGCCGCTGAGACGGCGGCCACGAGCTCGGGGTTGGAGCAGGGATACATGGCGCCGCAGATCAGCGGCACCTCGACGCCGGTGTGGCGAGTGAAGGCGGTCTCCATGGTGGCGAGTCTAGCTGACCTCCCCCTCGGGCGGCTTGGTCCGGAGGAGATCGGAGCGGCGCTGCAGCCAGAGGTAGAGCCAATAGGCGAACCCCCCGCAGCCCCAGACCAAGCCGGCGCCGAGGGCCGACCAGGCGGAGGCGGCCACGAACTCGAAGGGGGTCGTGACCCCGGCCCGAACCGACCCGCTGGGAGCCACGAAGAGCAAGACCGCCCCGGCGGTGAGCGTGAGCGCCCAGAGCGCGAGCAAGGGCCAACCGAGACAGCTGAAGGCGCGGTCACGCTCGGCGGAGCGAACCGAGGAGGCCACGATCGCGGGCAGGATCCCCAGGTAGAGCACGGCGAGGCGAGCAGCCAAGAGCCAGCCGTCCTGCGCGCTCTTGCCCAGGAAGAGCGCGAGGGGTCCCGCGCAGAGGACCGCCAAGAGCAGATATGCCAATGCGCGCCCATAGGACACGCGGAGGCGAACCGCGAGGAGCTCGCGCTGACTGAGAGGGTAGGTCGCGTAGCGCGGAACCCAGCCACCCGCGACGCGCACGAGCCCCTGCCCGCTCCAGGTCTCACCCGGGATGGGCAGGGCGGCCACCCCGAACACGGCGAACACCACGACGCTGCCCAGCCTCAGCCAGCCGACGGGGAAGAGCGCCATGACCAGGCCCAGGACGAGCCCGAACACTCCGAGCCACCAGCGCAGGGTCCAGTCGCTCTCCGGTCGGAGGAAGCGATAGAGCCAGCGCTGGCGCTCGCTCAGCAGGAGCAGCAGCGCGCGGTCGAGCCAGTTGCGCGCCGAGGTCGCCTCCTCGGGCGCGTCGTAGAGCCACTCGCCGCGGCGGATGAGGTCCAGGGCCTCGTCGCGCTCGAGGAGCGGAGGCATGTCGGGCTCCTCCTCGCGGTTCAACTCGTCCGCGATCTCCCCCCAGGGTCGGGCGCGGAGCGCGGCGCCGAGGGCGGGCGTGGCGAGGACCAGGCCGAGGAGGGGCAGGAGGACGAGGGCTCGCTCGGGCTGTGCGTCCGTGAGTGCGAGCGCGCCCTGCGGCAGCCAGACGGTCGGGATCAGCAGGAGCAGGCTCGAGTGCGCCTCCAGCCACACCAAGCCACGAGCCGTGGTGGCGGGCGCGCTCATGGGGCCGACGATCGTGACCCCCAGAACGAGGGTGAAGCCCAGCAAGAGCCACTCGCAGGAGCGGGCCGGGACGACGCGGAGCACCAGCAGGCCGAAGGGGTGAACGAGCGCCGCCTGCGCGAGGCCCAGGAGCACGAGACCCACGGCCGAGAGCCCGAGCTGCTGGGGCGTGAGCGTGCCTTCGCGGGAGAGGATCAGGACTCCGGCCGCGGCGTAGAGCAGATAGACGAAGCCCCAGAAGACGAGAGAGCGGAGGCTGAGCCAGCGCTGGAGGTCGAAGAGATCAGCGGACTCGTGAGGGAGGTGAGCCAGGCGCTTGCGGAATCCAGCGATTCCCTGCGCGAACACGGTGGCGTAGGAGGTCGTCGCGATCGCGCCCAGGCAGGCCCAGCTGACCCAGAAGTAGGTCCGCGGCTCCGGAGCAGAGACGAGCCCAAACAGGCAGAGCCCAAACAGGAACAGGCAGCAAGAGAGCAGCGTCCACCCATCCGACCAGGGGGCCCGACGGCGATACTCGGTCCAGAGCTGCGGGTCGGCCCGAAGGCGCCGGAGGGTCTCCTCCCGCAGGGCTGCCGCGAGCGTTCGGGAGGAGCGCGCGACGCTCAAGCCGTCTCCTCGCGCAGGGAGCGAAAGAGCGCGTCGAGGTCCTCGCTCCCGCGCTCCGCCAGGATCGTCTCCCGCTTGTCCGCGGCGACGACGCGCCCCTTGTGGAGCACGATCACGCGATCGGCGAAGCGCTCGACGACGTCCATGATCTGGGTCGTGTAGATCACGGTGCCTCCGCCCGAGACCAGCTCCCGGAGGAAGTCCTTGAGCGCCACCAACCCGGTCGGGTCCATGCCCGAGGCGAAGGGCTCGTCGAGGAGGAAGAGCTCCGGCGCCGCCGCCATGAGCGGGATCAGCCCGGCCTTGTAGCTCTGTCCTCGTGAGAGGGTGGCCAGGGGCAAAGGCGCCGAGGTGAGCAGGTCGAAGCGGTCGAGGAGCTCGAGCGTCCGCTCGACGGCGAGTCGCTGTGAGACGTCGTAGAGCCGCAGGACCAAGCCAGCGTGCTCGAGCACGCTCATTCCCGCGTCGACCGGAGCTGCGTCGGGGAGGAAGGCCATCCGGCGACGCATGGCCAGGGCGTCGCGCAGAAATGGCTGGCCGTCGTAGCGCAGCTCGCCTTGATCCGGGAGGAGCACGCCGCCGAGACAACGCAAGAGGGTGGTCTTGCCCGCGCCGTTGGGCCCGAGCACGGCGACGATCTCACCGCCTGGCAGGTCGAGTGAGATCGAATCCAGGACCTGGTGGCTGCGGAATGACTTGCTGAGCTCGTGGATCTCGACCCGCATGACAAGAATTATCGCAGCCGGAGCGCCGGGAGCCCGTCGCCTCAGTGAATGCGGGGCTCGATTGGCCTCGAAGCGAGGATCTCGGCCTCGGCGGCTGCGAGCTCGATCCCGCGCTGCTCCACCTCCGCTGGGTCCGCGTAGGTCTTCGCGAGGCGCACGAAGAGCTTGGCGTGCCCAGCCTCGGCCTGCGCCAGGGTCCGGTAGAAGCGCTGCAGCTCGGAGTCCTCCAGGTGCTCGCCGAGCAGCGCCAAGCGCTCGTGGGAGCGCGCCTCGATGAGCGCACAGACCAGGAGCAGGTCGGTCAGGCGTGTCCCTTCGTGTTGGTGGCGCACCTGCTTGCGCAGGGCGCGCGCGTAGGATCCCCGTGATCACGCTCCAGGACCAGGCCACGAGCGACGATCCGGTCGTAGACCTGACGGAAGTGGCTCAGCTCCTCATGGGCCAAGCGAGCCATGCTCTGCACCAGCTGCACCTTCTCCGGCCAGGTGGCGCAGAAGGAGATCGCTTGCGACGCGGCCTTCTTCTCGCAGTGAGCGTGATCGCAGAGCACCTCGTCGAAGCGCTCCAGAGCCACCTCGACCCATCGCGGGTCGGACCGAGAAGCCAATTCCATAGAGGCCTACGATACGGGTGTGATCGGGTGGCGCCAATTCGGACCTTGGTGCGTCTCACGCAAAACCGACCTGCGACGGACGGGGCTGGCTAAGCCTCCTGTTTACAGCGCCTTGCCTATTTCATTTCACTGGCCACCTTGTTGCTAGGTGAGGGTCGGAAGGCAAGGGAGCGAACGGCCGTGCACATCTACCTCAGCGATCGCCTCTTCGTGGCGATGACCAAGCGCCTTGGCATTTCTCGTCGACGCCTGCAGCGGCTCAAGGAGAGCCAGCGCCTCTCCAACACGCGCGGCGTGCGCGTCTCCCTCTTCTCGACCGCGCGCCTCCTGGGCTGGCTCTCTCCCCAACAGGCCCAGTGGCTGGTCGAAGAAGGCCAACGGGTCGCCTGCGCTTGCCCGGAGTACGCGGACGGAGTCGTCACCCTCCCGCTCGAGGCCGACTGCGAGTGGGTCCCCGAGGACGCCATTGAAGAGCTCGAGGAGCTCCCCGGCGGACTGGCCCCCGTCCAGGTCGAAGCCACGTGGGAGCCCGAGCGCTTCAGCCAGGACGATCTCCTCCCGCTCGAGCAGGGAGACTTCGACGCGGTCCAAGTCGACTACGGGCCCACCACCCAGGATCGCTACGACTTCGCCTCCTCGTCCGAGCGCCGCTCGCCCTTCCTGGTAACGGCCAGCGACGAAGCGTTCTCGGTCACTCCCAGCGACCTCTCGCCCCCTCAAGTCGACGATCTGCTCGACTTGCTCGAGGATCTCCCAGAGCAGCCGCTCGAGGAGCAAAGGCTGCTCGAGCTCTTCGACCAAGCCAGCGAGCCCGCAGCCGCGCCCCTCCCGCTCCAGGCGACCTGGGATGCCAAGCGCGCTCCCTTGGCGGCAGGGGCTGCAAACCCGTTCGACCTCGCGGCCAACTTCCCAGCTGAGGATCCCTTCGCGGCTGCCGCGAGGGCCACGGGAGACGAGCCTGTCGACCCCTTCGCCGCCGCAGCCAGCGCGTGGCAGCCGGCGAGCCACGACCCCTTCGCGCCCACCACGGAGGAACCCTTCACGCTCGGTGGGGCCAACGACCCGCTGATCGACCTCCTGGAGGCTGGGGGAGGCGACCTGCCTGCGGACAGCGCTCTCTTCGACGTGGACTGGGCCGGTATGGAGTCCGGGGTCGGGAGTCAGCCCGCCTTCCTCTAAAGGCGAGTCAAGATCGCTGCCGCCTGCTCGAGCTCGGCCAGCGTCGACCATGCATGCGCTGAGACACGAGTCTCAAGCCCTCTCGGCCTCACGACGAGCCCTCGAGCGACAAGCTCCTTGGGGTCCACGGGCTCTCGAGTCTGGACCCAGACGATGGGGCTACGCTCTTCGGCAGGCAACGCCTTCGCCCTATCGCCGAGCAGACTCCTCAGCACCTCCGCGTTGTGGAGCGCTGCTGCCTCTACGGTGTCCCCAGAGAGGCGACCCAGAGTCTCTAGACTTGCTTCGAGTCCGACGAGCGCCAGGACGGGCTCAACGCCCCCCTCCCAAGCTCCAGCACCCGGCCTCAACGCTCCATGAGCCTCCAGGGAGCACATGCCCGCGCTGATGGGAGAGAGGTCCTCCGTGTTCAAGGCCAGAAAGCCGACTTCAGGTGGCCCACAGAGCCATTTCCGGCCACAGCCGACGACGGCCGCGACGCCGCGAAGTCGCTCTGGGAGCCGCAGGACGCCGATCCCCTGAGCGACGTCCACGCAGACCTTCGCTCCCACCGCATGGAGGATGTCGAGAGCCTCACGAACCGGCCTCAACTGCCCGGTGGAGAGGCTGACCAGGGAGAGAGCCGCCCAGCGGGGTGGCCGCTCACGACAGACCCGCGCCAGGTCCTCGAGCACGAGGCGCCCAGCCCGCGAGGGAAGCTCCTCGACGACGACCCCTCGCGACTCCAAGGCGAGCCAAGGAAGTCGATTGCTGGCGACTTCGTCTGGTGCGACGAGCACACGATCCCCAGGAGCCCAGGAAACACTCTGAGCCAACAAGGCTATTGCAGTCGTCGTGTTGGAAGTGAAGGCGAGCTGCTGGGGAGTGACACCCACCAGCCGCGCCAGGCGACGTCGCGCCGATTCGCGGGTCTCAGCCTGCGCTGCTAGCTCCGTGCTGCCCTTCTGCAAGGACGGCACGAAGCGCAGCAAGCCCTCGCGAGCGCTACGCAAGAGCAGCCCTCGACGCGCATAATCCAGGTAGATCCCAACTTGGTCAGGAACCTGATCCTCGCGGAAGGCAGCTAGCTCGAGTGTCTCGGAACCTGTCATGGATCTCGAAACCAAAGAAGAAGGGCCCGCAGACTTTCGCCTGCGGGCCCTTCATGACCGGGCAACAACCTACTCTCCCGCCTGAAACAGTACCATCGGCTTAGTGGGCTTAACTTCTGAGTTCGGAATGGATTCAGGTGTGGCCCCACCAATATGGTCACCCGGATTATGTCTTGAGTTACTCCTTGCAGCGGCGCCTTCGCGTGATTCGCGAGGTGCCATCGAGCGCTCTTGGAAGCGCCGTGACACATATTTAAATAATAATTAGACCTGAGCCTAAGCCTCACGGGCTATTAGTACTGGTCAGCTGAACACGTCACCGTGCTTACACCTCCAGCCTATCAACGTCGTAGTCTCCGACGACCCTTTAGGGACCGAAGTCCAGGGAGATCTCGTTTTGGAACTGGCTTCGCGCTTATATGCCTTCAGCGCTTATCCGAACCAGACATAGCTACCCTGCGCTGCCGCTGGCGCGACAACAGGAACACCAGAGGTCTGTCCCTCCCAATCCTCTCGTACTAGGGAGAGAACTCCTCAAATCTCCTACACCCACGGAAGGTAGGGACCGACCTGACTCACGTCGGTCTGAACCCAGCTCGCGTGCCGCTTTAATTGGCGAACAGCCAAACCCTTGGGACCTTCTCCAGCCCCAGGATGCGACGGGCCGACATCGAGGTGCCAAACCTCCCCGTCGATGTGGACTCTTGGGGGAGATAAGCCTGTTATCCCTAGAGTACCTTTTATCCGTTGAGCGATAGCGCTTCCACACGCAACTACCGGATCACTAAGGCCTGCTTTCGCATCTGCTCGTCGAGTATGACTCGCAGTCAAGCACACTTCTACCTTTGCGCTCTTCGCACGATTGCCAACCGTACTGAGTGTACCATTGCGCTCCTCCGTTACTCTTTAGGAGGAGACCGCCCCAGTCAAACTGCCCACATATCACTGTCCCAGGCCCAGATTATGGCACCCGGTTAGAGCTCTAATATGAAAAGAGTGGTATTTCACTGACGGCTCCTGCATGGCTAGCGCCACGCACTCAACGCCTCCCACCTATTCTACACAAGACATACCAGAACCCAATAGTATGCTACAGTAAAGGTTCATAGGGTCTTTCCGCCTACCCGCGGGTACGAGGCATCTTCACCTCGAATTCAATTTCGCCGAGTCCATCGCCGAGACAGTGCTCATCTCATTACGCTGTTCATGCGGGTCGGAACTTACCCGACAAGGAATTTCGCTACCTTAGGACCGTCATAGTTACGGCCGCCCTTCACCGGGGCTTCGGTTATGAGCTTTGGACCGAAGTCCGAACCCTTCCCCTTAACCTACCGGCAGCGGGCAAGCGTCGCACTGTATACGTAGGCTTTAGGCCTTAGCACAGTGCTGTGTTTTTGATAAACAGTTGGACGAGCCGCTTTGCTGTGGCTCACACCAGCTCCGAAAGCTAGTTACTTCACCGGCATGAGCACCCCTTCTCCCGAAGTTACGGGGCCATTTTGCCGAGTTCCTTAGCGATGGTTCTCTCGCGCGCCTTAGGATACTCTCCTCACCTACCTGTGTCGGTTTTAGTACGGATAGCCTGGATCTCAAACACTTAGAGGATTTTCTTGAAGGTCCCGCTGATCACTTCGGCTCAATTGCCTCGTCATCACCCCTGGCCTTAACGTCGCGGATTTACCTACGACTCAGCCTCAGGCTTAACCCCACATACCAGTTGTGGGTAGATCTTTAGAACCCTGTCCCCCCATCGCTCGACCCAAGCTAGCACGGGAATATTAACCCGTCTTCCATCGACTACGCCTTTCGGCCTCGCCTTAGGGTCCGGCTAACCCTGGGCGGAATTACCTGCCCCAGGAAACCTTAGGTTTACGGCGACTGAGCTTCTCACTCAGTTTCTCGCTACTCATACCGTCATAATCACTTGCACGCGCTCCACCCGTCCTTTCGGTCGAACTTCAGCGCCCGTGCAACGCTCCCCTACCACTCACAAGCACCCATGGCCTGTGAATCCGCGGCTTCGGTTTCGTACTTGAGTCCCGTTCATTTTCGGCGCAACCTTGCTCGACCAGTAAGCTATTACGCACTTTTTAAATGGTGGCTGCTTCTAAGCCAACATCCTGGCTGTCTCAGCAAGGTCACTTCCTTTAGCACTTAGCACGAATTAGGGACCTTAGCCGACGATCTGGGCTGTTTCCCTCTCGACCGTGAAGCTTATCCCCCACGGTCTGACTCCCGGGGTAAATCACTATGGTATTCGGAGTTTGGTTGGGAAGGGTAGGCTGGTGGCCCCCCAGACCCATTCAGTATCTCTACCCCCACAGTGACAATTGACCCGAGGCTAGTCCTAAAACTATTTCGGGGAGAACGAGATATCTACGGGTTTGATTAGACTTTCACTCCTAACCACAAGTCATCGCCTCAGTTTTCAACCCAAGTGCGTTCGGGCCTCCACGCGGTGTTACCCACGCTTCACCCTGCTCATGGTTAGATCACCCGTTTTCGCGTCTGCGACCACCTACCCTTGTCGCGCATTTCGCACTCGCTTTCGCTCTGGCTCCACCCCTGAAGGGCTTAACCTGCAGATGATCGCAACTCGACGGTTCATTATGCAAAAGGCACATGGTCAGGCCGGGCTACGCCGAAGCGTAGCTAGAAGCCCTCCCACTGCTTGTAGCTGTCTGGTTTCAGATTCTATTTCACTCCCCTAACAGGGGTTCTTTTCACCTTTCACTCACGCTACTGGTGCACTATCGGTCATGGACTTGTATTTAGCCTTGGGGGGTGGGCCCCCCTGATTCACGCCGGGTTTCACGTGTCCGACGCTACTCGGGAAACATCCAGGAGGCCGTCGTCTTTCGCTTACGGGACTATCACCCTCTATGGCGCGCCTTTCCAGAGCGCTTCAACTAGACGCCGACTTTATGACTCCTTGCCGGCCCATACACCGACCGGATGCTCCCACAACCCCAGACGCACATAGGCTACATGGACCGTTAGGTACGTCCGGTTTGGGCTGATCCCCGTTCGCTCGCCGCTACTTAGGGAATCGCGGTTGCTTTCTACTCCTCTAGGTACTTAGATGTTTCAGTTCCCTAGGTTTGCCTTCCTGCCCTATACATTCAGACAGGAATAACTGGGTATGACCCCAGCTGGGTTGCCCCATTCGGAAATCCCCGGATCAAAGCTTGGTAACAGCTCCCCGAGGCTTATCGCAGTTACCCCACGTCCTTCATCGCCATTCCATGCCAAGGCATCCACCAGACAGCCTTAGTAGCTTAGGCATGTTTTCCATGCCACGGCGCTTCCAAGAATTCTCGATTACATACCTCGCGAATTGCCGCAGCGAAGTGCATCAATACTTCGCTGCAGTCGCAACGACCGCTCGACCCGCCAGCTCGAGGCTGAACCTCTCGCCCGCGGCGCAGATCGCTGCTCACAACGGCTAAACGATGCAAGTCGGAGGAAACCTCTGACTCGCAGCGCTAACCGCTGCTAAGGAGTAACTCAGTTGTAAAAGAACGGAACCGCTGTCGCCTCGAACTCGAGAGACAACGGGAGCGGCTCGCCGGAGCGCGCCGCTCTTTCGTTGTATGAAGGTGAAGGTGCGTGGGTCGAGCCCAATGCTTAACACTCTTGAAGACCGGTGTTACCGGCAGAGAACTCTGCCGAGGGGTCCGATCTTCAAGGTCTAAGGCAATCCCCTTAGAAAGGAGGTGATCCAGCCGCAGGTTCTCCTACGGCTACATTGTTACGACTTCACCCCAGTCGTCAACCAGAGCTTGGGCGCCTGCCTCCCGAAGGTTAGCTTGGCGACTTCTGCCCTTGTCGGCTCCCATGGTGTGACGGGCGGTGTGTACAAGGCCCGGGAACGTATTCACCGCGGCGTGCTGATC
>MDTG01318147.1_pt1 | contig 11497 bp, 10 predicted proteins | sample 811421 | NCBI WGS metagenome assembly MDTG01 (sample SAMN05326645, study PRJNA326480) | marine metagenome | isolation source: seawater | place: Pacific Ocean: South East | collected 2011
CTAATAAAAAAATGCAGGCTTTGTGACTCTAAAAGAATTAGAAAGATTTTTGATTTTGGATCATTGCCAATAGGTAACGATTTAAAAGATACTAAAAAACAATCTATCAATTGTCAAAAATATCCTCTAAAGATAATAAATTGTTTAAACTGTAATCATTTTCAATTATCTATATCTGTTGACCCAAAAATACTTTTTGCAAAAAATTATACTTATCTTACTGGTGTAACAAAGACTTTTAAAAATCATTTTAATGAATATAGCAAATGGGTAATAAAAAAATGCAATATAAAAAAAAATTCACTAATAATAGATATTGGTTCTAATGATGGTACTTGCTTAGGTTATTTCAAAAAAAATAAAATGAGAGTGTTAGGTATTGATCCTGCAAAACAACCTTGTCTAATTGCAAATAAAAATGGAATTGATACGGTAAATAATTTTTTTAATAAAAAAACAGGTAATTATATTTTAAAAAAATATGGTTCGGCAGATTTTATCACTAGTCATAATGTTTTGGCTCACACTAAAAATATTAAAGAGATTTTTATAATGATATTTAAATTACTTAAGAATAATGGATATTTTTGTTTTGAAATTGGATATTTTAAAGACGTAGTAAAAAAAAATTTATTTGATACTATATATCATGAACACTTAGATTATTATCATGCAAAGCCATTAGCAAAGTTTTTAGAAAAAATTGGATTTAGTGTAATAAATATATCAACAAATGATATTCAAGGTGGAACACTTAGATTTTTATTACAAAAAAAACAAAAAATTAAAAAAAGACCAAAAGCAGTTTCTAATTTTATCAAAAGAGAGTCTAATTTTTTTAAAAAGTCAAAAATATATAATAAATTCAATATGTTCCATCAATCGATGAATTTGTTAAATAAAAAAGTAAAAAGCCTAAAAATGAATCAAAATTCTATTTTTGGATATGGCTCTCCCACTAAAGCAAGTTTACTTTTAATAAACTCCAAACTTAATGAACTTAGTATCAAAAATACATTTGAAGATAATCTTCTTAAATGTAATAAATATATCCCTGGTACAGATATAAAAATAATAAGTTCAATGAAAATAAGAAAAAAAAATCCTCAAACTATAATTATATTAGCTTGGAATTTTACTAAAGAAATTATATTAAAGTTAAAAAAAAAGAATATTAAAAATATTAATTTAATTACACCTTTGCCAACTCCAAGAATTACTAAACTATGAGTTTAATATTTGGAAAAACTCTTGTTATTGCTCCTCACCTAGATGATGAAACAATTGCGTTAGGTGGTACAATTAAAAAATTATCAAAAGCAAAGATGGATGTAAGTGTTTTGATCATTGGAGGACATTTGCCACCTCTATATGATAAAAAAAATTATGAACTAACAAAACAAGAGTCAAAAAAAGCTCTTAAAATTTTAGGAGTAAAAAATACTTATTATTTTGATTTACCCGCAACAGAATTTCATCAAAAATATTACAAAATTATGAATAGTAAAATGAGTGTACTAATTAATAGATTGAACCCTAAAACTGTTTTTATTCCATTTCCTGATAGACACATAGATCATAGAACTGTTTTTGATTGCTCTATGGTTAATACTAGACCTAATAAAAAGAAATATCCTAAATTTGTTTTATCGTATGAAACATTGTCTGAAACACATTGGAACGCCCCATATATTGAGCCTAATTTTGTACCAGATTTTTTTGTTAATATAGATGATACAATTAAGGATAAATTAACAGCATTAAATTGTTATAAATCTCAAATTAAAGATAATAAATCACGATCCTTAAAGTCAGTAAAAGCTCTTGCAAATTTTAGAGGATCTCAAAATGGTTGTGATTTTGCCGAGGGTTTAAAACTGATCAGAGCTATTGTGTAATTTTTTTTTTAATCCTATCTAAAATTCTAAGATAGTTTTTAATTACAATATAATTTTGATTTGATAACTTAAAAAATTTTTTACTATCAAAATTAAATATTTTCTTAAATATATTGTCTTCAAATATAATTTCATTTTTTATCTTTTTATTACTTGAAATAAAACTGTTATTTTTTTTAAACTTCTTTCCGTAAAAAAAATAGTTTAGTTGAATGGACGACTTATCATCAAAATTAATTTTTACAAAGTTTTGATACTTTTTAAAAAAATTTACGGTGATAAAAAAATTTATTTTTCTAGACTTAAATCTAATATTTAACTTATTAAGTAATTTTTTTTTAAATTCATAAAAAATTTCAAATTTTTTAATTTTAAAATTAAAATAAGAAATAAGAGAAATTGGGTAACAACCAACATCATATAACAAAGATGAATTAATGTTTTCATTTGATCTAAAAGAATTTTTGTTAAAATTTGGAATTGAAAAGTTAATATTTATTGTATCTATTGCTTTTTTTCCATTAATAATTTTTTTAAAAGTAGAAAATTGCTTAGTATAAAAATACATCATATTTTCAAACATAAATAAGTTTTTATGTTTTGCTAAGTTTCTAAGCTTCTTAAGCTGTTCAACTTTTATACATATTGGTTTTTCTACAATTAAATTAAATCCTGAAGATAAAATTAATTTTGAAGTTAAATAATGTTCTCTTGGTGGAGTAGAATTAAATACTACGTAATCTTTTGTGATCATTTTTAAACCTGTTTTGAGGTCTGGGTATGTTTCAAATTTATCAATTATTTTTTTTTTTGTTATAATTTTTATATTTTTTTTTTTTAGAGCTAATGATGGAATTATTGTTTTTTTTACATGTAAACCATATCCGACAATACAAATCTTTTTAATTTTCATTTTGAGTAGAAAATTTTTTTCCAATTAAGCGTAAAAAAATACAAGCAAATACATTTACACAAATTAAAACAAAAAATAGATTATGGTTTAAAAAAAAATTTATAGTGATGCAAGAGTTTATTATTGACATGAATATGTTTGGAAGAAGGTATAATCTAAATTTAAGTTTTTTAGAAAATATTTGGTATATATGATAATAATTTCTTGTTAACAGATTTTCTCTTTTATAGATTCTGTAAAAAGCTACTAAAAATACATCTACTAAAGGAAAAAAAATTACTGCAAGTAGCATCTTTAAGAGTACAATATTTTGGTTATCTAATAAAATAAATGATAAAATTAAAATTGAACTTATAAAGCACCCTACATCTCCTAAATATAAATTTTTTTTTTTGGCATTAAAAAAACTAAAGGCTAATAAATAGAATAAAACTAATAATGAAATATTTTTTATTACTGAATTATTTGTATTAATATAAAATACTAAAAAAATGATTGATAGTAAGATTGCAATATTCAAATCTTCTCCATCTTGAAAATTTAAAGTATTAATTAGTATAAAAAAAATTAAAATATAAAAAATAATAAAAAAAATATTAAATGAAAAATATGAAATGAATATTATGATAGGTGCAATAATTTGAAAAAAAACTCTCCATACAAAATTAATTGTAATTAAATCATCAAAAAAATAAATAATTGAAAATAAAAGTAACAAAGAAAAATACAAAATACCTTGATTAGAAATTAATGCAAAATAACTAAATGGTATAATTAAAAAAATACCTGCACCTGTTGGAGTTTTATTCGATTTTATTTTCCATATTTTAATATATGTATAATTTAAAATATAAAATATAGGTATAAAAATTACATAAATCATTGTACTTAATTAATTTAATATTTAGATTAATATTATAAAATATACTTAATTTAAGTATCATAGTCTTTAAAAAATTGTACATGAAAAAAAAAATAATAATTTCAGATCAAAACAAACTTATTAATTTTTTTAAAGATGATAGTCTTAGAATGAAAAAAAATACAAAAATTTCATTTACTGGCCCGCTATATCTTCATTCAAATATTCTTTTTGAAGGAAACATCTTAATAGGGAAGAATAATACAATTGGACCAAATTGTGCTTTAAAAAATGTAAATATTGGAAATAATAATACAGTCAAAATGTCTTCTTTCATTGAAAACTCGAAAATTTATGATCACAATATTGTTGGACCATTTGCCTACATTAGAGAGAACACAAATATTAAAAATGAATGTATAATTGGTGCATATGTTGAAATTACTAGAAGCACTGTTAAAAAAAAAAGTTATATCTCTCACAGAGCTTTTATTGGTGATGCAATTATTGGCTCAAATACAATCATAGGAGCCGGCACTGTTTTTTGTAATTATAGTTTTAAATCAAATTCAAAACAAAAATCGATTATTGGTCCTAATTGTAAAATTGGTTCAAATTCGTGCATTATATCTCCAAGTAAAATGAAGCCATATACTATGGTTCCTGCTTTATCAAAATTTAAAAATTAGTAATTATTATCTATTATCTTTAGTTTACTTTACCAGTTTCAACAACATTAGACCATTTTGTTAAAATTGAGTCAGTAGAAAAATTTTTTTTGAATGCTTTATTTGCATTTTTTTCCATTTTTTTTTTCCATTTTTTATTTTTTGCAAGCTTTTCAAATAAATTTGCGATGGTTTTTTCTTTTCTATTTAGCAAATGGAATCCATAACCTTCAGATATAGCACACTTAACCATCTCACTTTGTTTTTCTACTAAAAAAATAATAGGCCTACCTTGTTCAAGATATGTCATTATCTTACTGGGATAAGCATATTTAAACATTTTAGGGACTAAACTGACTAGACATATGTCTGATTTTTTAATTACATCCTTAGCGATTTCTATTGGTTGTGTATTTAAAAATTTTATATTCGCTTTAGATTTCATTGTCATATTTATAAGTTTTTTTTTTAAAATTCCGTTTCCCATAATAATTAATTTAATATTTTTTTTATGTTTTAAAAGACTCATAGCTTTTATTATGGTCTCTAAACTTTGAAATCTCCCTAAATTACCAGTATAGATTATGTTTAAATCTTTTGAATTAATCTTATTGTTTAAATTTTTATTAAATTTTTTTTTGCTTAATGGAGAAAAATTATTCATAATTTGGATATTATATTTTTTTCCACCCCTTCTTGATCTTAAGGTTTTTAACATGTCAACTGAATGCACTAAAACTGGATTGGCTTTTTGGCAAGTCCAATGATCTAATCTAAACAGTAATTTATACAAATATTTATTTTTAAAATCCCCAGACAATCCTCCAATTTCTGGATTTAAATCCATACAATAATAAATAACTCGTGCTTTAATAATTTTTGCAACAATTGTTGAAAAAAAACCACTTAATATTGGTGGTATTGTAGTAACTATAATGACGTCATAGTTTCTTTCTAGAGATTTAATAAAAACAAAAAAACTCATCTTAATTGCATTTACTATTCTTGATAATGGGCTAAGTGTCTCCTTTGATAGAGATAGTCTGAATACTTTTAGGTTTTTAAAAATATTTTGAGAGGATAATTTTTTTGAATCTTTTTTTTTCTTATCAATTAGCGGTGAAGTAATAACATCTACTTCATGGTTCTTATTGGCTAAAAATTTACTAATCTCATGAATAATTCTTGAGTCTGCTGATTTGTCTGGCCAATAGTATCGATTAATAACTAAAATTTTCAACTAATTTTACTTCCTCCAAACAACTCTGTTCACAAAATCTGTATAACTAAGTATAATTCTAAGAACCTTTTCACTTACGTTGTTTACATTATAATCATCAACAATTTTTAAATTTTGTTTACCATTATAAGATTTTGAAATTAAAATATCTAATGCTTGGCATATTCTATTAATTTCTAATCCAACCATCACGACTGCAGCTTCCTCCATTCCCTCTTCACGCTCATGTGTTTCTCTTATATTCAAAGCAGGAAAATTGAGAATTGAAGATTCCTCTGTTATACTTCCACTATCTGATAAGACACATTTTGATTGAAGTTGTAAACTTACAAAATCAAAATAACTAAATGGTTTAATAAGTTTTACTAGTGGATGAAATTTAACTTTTGATAAATTTATCTTTTTTTGAGTTCTAGGGTGTGTAGAGACTATTATTGGTAAATTATAATTTTTTGCTAATGTATTTAGAACATTAACTAATTTTTTAAAATTTTTTTTTGAGTCTATATTTTCTTCTCTGTGAGCGCTAAATAAAAAGAAATTTTTTGATCTTACTTTTAATTTTTTTAAAATTTTTGATTTTTTAATTTTTGGCTTATAAAAAGATAATACCTCAAATAATGGACTTCCAATTTTTATTATTTGATTTGATGGATAATTTTCACTTAATAGATTTTCTTTGGCTATTTTACTATAAGTTAAATTAATATCGGAAATATGGTCAACAATCTTACGATTAATTTCCTCTGGGACTCTTTGGTCAAAACATCTATTGCCAGCCTCCATATGAAATATAGGAATTTTTCTTCTTTTTGCAGAAATTGCAGATAGACTACTATTTGTGTCCCCTAAAATTAAAACAGCATCTGGTTTTTCAATTGATAAAATTTTATCTATTTCCGAAATTACTTTACCAATTGTGTTAGCTGGAGTTTTTTTAGCTGCGTTTAAAAAATAATCTGGTTTACGAATTTCAAGTTCATTAAAAAAGATTTCATTCAATTCAAAATCAAAGTTTTGACCTGTATGTACAAGTTTATGATCACAATGGTTATCCAATATAGAAATTATACGTGATAAACGTATTATTTCAGGGCGCGTGCCCACTATTGTCATAACTTTAAGCATCAAGCTCTTTCTTAATAAAATCGATATTCTTAAGTAGTTTTATTAATTCTTTTACACCCAATCTTTTAGTGTTATGTGATGTATAGCTTTCGCTCAATGATATATTTTTTTGACCTTTAATAAAATATTTTTCATAATTTAAATCACGGTTATCAATTGGTATACGAAAATAACTACCATTTTCTTGTGCAACAGCCATTTCTTCACGAGAAAGCAAAGACTCAAAAAGTTTTTCTCCATGTCTCGTTCCAATTATTTTTGTATGATTACGTGCTTTAAATAATTTTTTGAGTGCCTCAGCTAAATCTAAAATAGTAGATGCGGGTGCTTTCTGAATAAAAATATCCCCTTGTTTTCCATGCTCAAAAGCATGTAAGACCAATTTTACAGACTCATCAAGTGACATTAAAAAACGTGTCATATTCGGGTCTGTTATTGTTATTGGTTTTTCTGATTTAATTAAATCTACGAATAAGGGTATTACTGATCCTCTTGATGTCATTACATTGCCATATCTAGTGGCACAAAATATAGTTTCTTTTTTTTTACAATTTCTTGATTTAGCAATCATTAACTTTTCCATCATGGCTTTCGAAATTCCCATTGCATTAATTGGGTAAACTGCTTTATCAGTGCTTAATATAACAACACGTTTAACCTTGTTTTTTAGAGCCATGTTCATAACATTTTCGGTGCCAATTATATTTGTTCGCAATGCTTCCATTGGATAAAACTCACAAGAGGGCACTTGTTTTAGAGCTGCGGCATGAAAAACATAATCAACATTTTTCATAGCCTGGAAAAGACTATCTTCATCTCTGACATCACCAATATAAAATTTTGCTTTGCTATTTTTTAAACTTAAGCGCATATCTTCTTGTTTTTTTTCATCTCTACTAAATACACGCACCTCTTTTATGTCACTATTAATAAATTTTTTTACTGCTGTACTGCCGAAAGAACCTGTTCCACCAGTTATCATAATTATTTTATTTTTTAATGATTTCATATTTATTTACCTTGAATTATACATTTCTTTTATCATGATTGGCCATGGTTTGGGTGAAAAACCAGTTATTTTTTGAAAACGTTTTGAATTTAAAGATCTATTTATCACTAAAGTATCGTCTGGGATAATTTTGAGATCTTTACCATACACATCGCGGACCATCAATAATAATTCATATTTATTTATTGGATCACTAGAGAGATGATAAAGACCTTTCAAGTCAGGGTTTGGTAAAACATAATCATAAATAATTCTAGCAATCTCATAAGTTGGTAATCCTGAAAAAATAGCTTTTCTAAAACCTTTTATGCTTTTTTTTTGAGACAAAAACCAATTAATTAAACTTTTAGCTCCATCAATTTCATGGCCAATTAAAGAAGTTCTTAAAGTAATTGTGTTTTTATATTTTACCTCACCTAAAAATTTGCTACAGCCATATAAATCTGAAACATCTGGTGGATCTTTTTCCTCATAATTTCCTTTTTTACCAGAAAAAACACAATCAGTACTTATATGAATAAAACGAGCCTTATGCATATTAGATAACTTTGCTAAAAAATGAGGAAGTGAGCTATTTAATGAAATTACTTTTAGATGATTAATTACTTCGCTGGATTGCTTTGTAATTCCAATACAATTAATGACAACATGAGGCTTGATCTCTTCAAATAATTTAGAAAGTTTATATTTTTTTTCAGCATCAATACCAAAAAATAAATTATATTTTTTTGTGAAATCATTTGTATAATTTTTTTTGCGTATTGATCCAAAAACATTAATATCTTTTTTTTTGGAAAAAAAATTTAATAAGTTATTACCGAGCAAACCACTTGCTCCAAGAATAAGAATTTTAGTAGTCATTATAAATATTTAAATAATCTTTTGGATTAAACTTACAAGATTCTGGTATTAAAACAATTTTTTACTTAAATAAATTTTTTTAATAAATTTAAAAGTTTCATTTGTGCATTCAGTCCAATTGTATTTTTTAGATAATTTAGTGCTTATTAAAGAATATTTTTTTCTCAATTTGGGTTTTTCAATTAGTTTTTTTAAGGCTTTAAAAATTGTTGATGGTTTTTCTGGATCAAAGTACATTCCTGCATCCTCTAATACTTCTGGCATTGGATTTTTCTCCGAGCATGCAATTGGTAGACCTGCTGCCATCATTTCAATTAGTGTTATTGGCATATTTTCGCAAGTAGAGGCAAAAATTCCTAAATCAGCATTACTATAAATTTTATGTAAATTAGGGTATGGAATTTTTCCATGATATTTAACCCAATTTTTTTTTGGATCTAGTTTTTTTATAACTTTATTAAGTTTGTTAAATGCATTTTTTTGGTATGCCGGTCCAACTAAATCAAGCACAATTGGCCATTTCATATCTTTACGAAGATCATTAATTGCCTCAACAACGTTCCATTGATGCTTATAAAAATTAATTGGGGATACATATAATATTCTAAAGGGTTTTTTATCCGTGTAAGATCCGATGGGATAAAAATTATTTTTACTTACACTAAATCTTTTATTTAAACCATGTGGTATTATAATATCTAGGCCTCTTGATTTTCTAATAGAATTTTTAACGATACTCTTTGCATACTTAGTTAAAAATATTAAACCCTGAGCTCGATTGAAAGTTAAAGACTGAGCCCATTTAAGAACTAGTAACTTTAAAGTAATTAATGAAAATCCAAATCGCTGTATCTCTCTAAATTCAAATGGTAACATATTTTGGCAGATTGTTACATAAGGTTTAAAATTACCCATATAAACACCACCTGGTACTAAAATAATATTACAACCTAATGCTTTAGCTTCCTTTGATAAAGAAAAGATTTGCCAATTAATTCTTAAAAGCAAATTTTGTTCGTTTGTAAGAGGAATTTTTTTAATTAACCATTTGTTATCACTTAAATGATTTAAGGTTTTTTTTGAACCCCAAACAATGATTTTTTTGAAACCATGTTTTAATGGATCGGCAACACTTAAGAGCTCAATTAAATGTGTTTGACCACCACCATCACGTAAATTAGTAGCATCGATACCTAAAATTAAATCAGTATTCATCTTTTTTTCTTATTAAAAACATCATAATAAAATACCAATATAAGGCACTTAAATAAGCCTCTTGCACAAATGGAATTATTAATACTGGAAACAAGACATATAAATGCTTAAATTGTTTAAAAAATAAATAAATTATTGATAAAGTTAAGAAAAAAGAAAATATTACACCAGTCTCGATAATAAAACGAAAAAACCCAGGTAAAGCCATAGAGTAATTATTTTGATAAATTCCATCACCAAAAAAAGAGAACTCTGTTGATGACAATATTTCATAATATTGATTAATTCTCGAAAATACAGAAATACCTAGCCTAGTAAATATAAAAAGATTAATTATTAATGCGATTAAAAATAATATTAAGTAAATTTTATATTTAAGTTTTTTTATGTTTAAGTAGTCGTAAATAATTTTAAATAATAGGGTAGAAGACCTTGTAATTGAAATTAACAAATATGAAATAAAAAAAAACCACCCGTATTTTGGTAAATTTAAATTGTTATGTAAGACAGATAAGATTAAGACAGATATTGCATATCCGCCTGGTTCAATTACTAAGCCTGCCCATCTAAAATCTGAGAAACTTACTCCATATAAAATAAATCTTGGATTTGAATATCCTAATATTAATAAAATTATGGCTATTAATGATGTGATAATTAGGACAAATTTTAAAGAGTCATAAAATATTTTAAAATTTCCCAATCTAACAAGAATGAAAATTGGCATAAATGTGATTAATTTATAAATTAATACAATCCAATAATTAATACTAAAAACTCCATTAATTGAACTTAATATCAACAATAAAGCTAAAAAGGTTAAATATAAAATATCTTTTAATCTAAAAAAAAAAGATGCAAACAAACCTGAAACTATTCCAAAAAAATGGTTACCTTGCATGCCAAATAAATAAATATTACTTGAAAGTGTAGCAGCACACACAAAAGCTGATATTAAAAAAATAATATGTTTATATTTTATATTCACAAAATTTTTGACTTGATTTCAATAAACAATAACTTGATTTTAGTTTTAAAATTATACAAAATACCTTCAATAGATTTAAAAATAATAAAAAAAAATTTTTTAAACATATTATTTTTTTTATAAATAATTTCAGCATTTTCGTATGCAATTTTTAAAACAAACTTAAGTTGTGTTGAAATACCTCCATAAGACATTTGAGCAATTACCTCGTTAGTATGGAGAAAATTACAATTTGATTCTAAAGCTCTTTTAAAAAAATCAAAGTCACTAGCAATTTTAAAATTAGTTGAATATAATCCAATTTTTTTATAAATTTCTCTTTTAACAAAAGTTGATGGATGTAATATTGACATTTTGTAATTTAAATTATCTATAGATCTTTTTTTAACTTCAATTATTTTGGAAAATTTTTTAAATTTTATTTCACACGAACCAAAAATAATATCTTTATTTAAATAAAAGCTTGATACTAAATTTTTAAAAGTATTTTTAGTATATTGATCCCCTGCATGAATAATTCCGATATAATCACCCTTTGACAAATTGATGCCTTTATTAATCGCTTCATATATACCAGAGTCTTTTTCAACTATTAATTGATCTATAAGATTTTTTTTTTTAAGATTTTGAAGATATTTTTGTGTACCATCATTACTTTGCGAGTCTATTATAATATATTGAATATCTTTAAAATCTTGATTGATAACACTTTCAA
>MDTG01446676.1_pt1 | contig 11496 bp, 10 predicted proteins | sample 811421 | NCBI WGS metagenome assembly MDTG01 (sample SAMN05326645, study PRJNA326480) | marine metagenome | isolation source: seawater | place: Pacific Ocean: South East | collected 2011
CCCGATTCGGCGGTCAACGTACTAGGCGGCGCGCTGGAGACCTGTTCGAACGCGCCGCTGACCGGGTTTTTCCGGGACGGTTGCTGCAATACCTCGGACCAGGACGCGGGCTGCCACACCGTTTGCGCGGTCATGACCCGCGCGTTCCTGGACTTCAGCCGCAGCCGCGGCAACGACCTGGCCGCGTCCGGCCCTGGCTTCCCGGGGCTCAAGGCCGGCGACCGATGGTGCCTGTGCGCATCTCGCTGGCTGGAGGCCTACCGCAACGACTGCGCGCCGCGCGTGGTGCTGGCGGCCACGCACATGAAGACCCTGGAACTGGTGCCGCTGGAGGCGCTCAGGTCGCATGCCCAGGGCACGGAGCACTGATGCCGAACGGGCTGAAACAAATCTGCAACCGGCCGTGGGTTATTCTGGCGCGATGAAAGAAGGGAATACCGTGTTGCGACCCCTGCTGGCGGCCCTTGCCGCGCTATTGCTGGCCTCGTGCTGCCCGGTCGACCAGACCGACGAGCGCGGCTGGCCGAAGGAACTCGTGCTCGGCCTGGTGCCGGCGCTGGAAGCCGACGCGCTGGTCGACAACCTGGATCCGCTGGCCGAATACCTGGAAGCCGAGCTCGGCGTGCCGGTGCGCTCGTTCGTGCCCCAGGATTACACCGGGCTGGTCGAGGCGCTGGGCTCCGGCCGCGCCGACATCGGCATGCTGCCGCCGTTTGCCGCGATGCTCGGCCAGCGCCGCTACGACCTGGAGCCCATCCTGATCTCCACCCGCAAGGGCGAAACCGGTTACCGCACCCAGTGGATGACCAACGATCCCTCGGTATGCGATTCGCCGCCCGTGGTCGAGGAGCGCGTCTGCGAGACTCGGGTCAAGGGCCGCGAAACCGTGGTTCGGAAGTTCCTGAGCTGCAACGGCGACATCGAGCAGGTGGTGGGCGAGACGATCGCGTTCGTCGATCCGAACAGTACCTCCGGTTATCTTTTTCCGGCCGTCCAGCTGATGGACAACGGCATCGATCCGCAGGAAGACGTCAACGGCCTGTTCGTCGGCGGGCACGACGCCGCCGCGCTGGCCGTCTATGCGGGCGATACGCGCTTCGGCGTGGCCTACGAGGACGCTCGCATGATGATCTGCGACCAGTACCACGACATCGGCGAGAAGGCCATCGTGTTCAACTACGCGCCGATGATCCCGAACGACGGTGTCCAGTTGCGGCCGGGCCTGCCCGACGATCTCAAGCAGGCCATCGTCGATGCGTTCATCGGCCTGGCCGAATCGCAGGCGCACCTGCCCGACGACCAGAAGATTCTCTGGATTCTCTACGAGATCGACGGATTCCAGCGCTTCGAGCCCGGGGTCTACGATCCGGTGAGGACGGCTTACGAGATCGTGCGCCGGTAAAAATCACTGGAAAGCTGCTGCGCGGGCGCCTGACGGCGTCCGGCGGTGGGCGGTAATCGGCAGTCGGTAGTCGAAAACCACGACAAAGCGACAAAGCGTTCGAGCAACAAGGAAAACAATGAGTCAGAACGACCCGAACAAGGCAACCGGCGCGATCCGTTTCGACAAGGCCGGGATCACGTATCCGAACGGCGTCGTCGGGATGAAGGACCTCGACCTGGAGATCACGCCCGGCGAGTTCGTGGTCATCGTCGGCTCCAGCGGCGCCGGCAAATCGACCCTGTTGCGCGCGGTCAACGGGCTGAACGCGCTGACCAGCGGCAGCGTCGAGATCGACGGCGAGCGGGTGGCGACCCATTCGAATCGCGAACTGCGCCGGATGCGCAAGCGCATCGGCATGATCTTCCAGGATTTCCGGCTGGTCAAGCGGCTGAGCGTGATGTCCAACGTGCTGATCGGTCGTCTCGCGCACGTGCCCGGCTGGCGCGCCATGCTCAATTTCTGGCCGGCGGCCGATCGCGAGATCGCGATAGACGCGCTCAAGCGGGTCGGCATCGCCGACAAGGCCTGGGTCAAGGCCAGCCAGCTTTCGGGCGGCCAGCAGCAGCGCGTCGGCATTGCCCGGGCGCTGGCCCAGCAGCCGGCCATCATCCTGGCCGACGAGCCGGTCGCGTCGCTGGACCCGGTGACCACCCACCAGATCATGCGTGACCTGGTGCGGATCAACCGCGAACTGGGCATCACCACGCTGGTCAACCTGCACTTTCTCGACCTGGCGCGCGAGTACGGCGACCGCATCATCGGGTTGAGATTCGGCGAACTGGTCTACGACGGCTCGGCCAAGACCGTCACCGACGAGGACTTCCGCAACATCTACGGGCGCGACTTCACCGAGGACGACCTGCTGGAGGAAGAGGTGTGAACGTCCCGGCCCGCCCGCCTCGCAACTGGATGCTGCTGGCCGGCGTGACCGGCCTGCTGGTCGCGATGACGGTCTGGTCGGCCTACGGCATCGGGTTCTCGCTGACCGAGATCCTGTGCAACATCGCGGGCGGCACGCGCCTGATCACCGAATCCTGGCCGCCCGATTTCGGCTTCCTGCCGCGCCTGGCCGAACCGATGCTGGAAACCGTGTTCATCGCCGTCATCGGTACCGTGGTCGGCGGCATCCTGGCCATCCCGGTGGCCGTGCTGGCCGCCCGCAACATCACGCCGAACAAGCTGACCTGGTTCGCCGACCGCAACTTCATGAACATCCTCAGGACGCTGCCCGACCTGTTCTGGGCCATGCTGTTCGCCACCGCCGTGGGCTTCGGGCCGGTGGCCGGCGCGCTGGCGCTGACGGTGTTCACCGTCGCGGTGATTTCCAAGCTGTGGTCGGAATCGCTGGAGTCCATCGACATGGGCCTGCCCGAGACGATTCGCGCGGTCGGCGGCACCTGGTTTCAGATGATCCAGTTTGGCGCCATTCCGCAGGCAGTGCAGCACTACGTCAGCTACGCGCTGTACGCCTTCGAGCTCAATATTCGAGCATCTGTTGTGCTGGGCCTGGTCGGCGCCGGCGGCATCGGCATGATTCTCGAGACCCAGCGCGCGAACTTCGAGTACGAGCGCGTGACCATGATCATCCTGGCGGTGCTGGTGGCGGTGCTGATCATCGAGGAAATTTCTGAATCCATTCGCAAGCGGCTCGCCTGATGAACATCAGCCGCCAGGAATCCCTGCTCAAGCGCCCCGGTCCGCCGGTCGGGTTCGGCTTCACCGTCGCGCTCGCGATCTTGATCCTGTTCGGGGTTTCGCTGTACGCGATCGGCTTCACGCCCGCGCGCATGCTGGAGGTGCCCGGCGGCGTGGCGCGCGTGCTGTCGTTCTTCTGGCCGGCCGACATGGCCTACGGCTGGGACCGCGTGCTGCCGGCGATCGTCGAGTCGATCCAGATCGCCTGGATCGGCACGATCATCGCGGCGATTCTTTCATTGCCGCTGGCGCTGTTCGGTGCGCGCACGCTGTTTCCGCGCCTGGCGCGCGGCGTCAAGCTGATCTCGGCCACGGCGCGCGCGTTTCCCGAGATCCTGCTGGCCATCTACTTCGTGCCCATCGTCGGCCTGGGGGCGTTCGCCGGCGCGCTGGCGATTGGAATCTCGTCGGTCGGGATGCTGACCAAGCTGGGTGCCGAGGTCGTCGACTCGCTTGATTTCGGCACGGTCGAGGCGGTCGAGGCGGCCGGCGGCTCTCGCATCCAGGCGCTTCGCTGGGCGGTGCTGCCGGCGGTGCTGCCGGAGATCATCGCGCACTGGTTGTTCCGCTTCGAACTCAACATCCGCGCCTCGGCCGTGTTGGGCGTGGTCGGCGCCGGCGGCGTCGGCGGGGTGCTGCTGAACACGCTGCGCTACCGCCATTTCGACAAGGCCGCCGCGGTGCTCATCCTGACCATCCTGGTGGTGCTGGCCATCGACACGATCTCCGGCGAGATCCGGCGCAAGATCATCCGCGGTTAAACCCCCTTGCTCCAAACAACAACCTGATGCCGTAAGGTCCCCAGCTATCGTCCAAGCGACCGTGGGCGGTCGAACGGAAAACCCACTTATTTCTGCCGCGGATTCACGCGGATGAACGCGGATAAACGGCGGACCATTGATTACTGTGGGAAATATCCCGGGGAATGGTTTTCACCGATGCAGGGTCGCGCCCGCACTGCCTTGTATTCTGTCTTTTTGGTTCTCGATTCGCGTTTTTCCGCGTGAATCCGCGGCCAAAAAATCCTTTCTGAATAGGTGGGTGCCTTTTACTTCGTCAGGAACAACAAATCGCCCGCGTGAGCTACCCTAGCTGCATAAATAAAACCTCGGGTAGATCGGCCATGGCCACTTACGACAACGTGCTGGACCTGATCGGCAACACGCCGATCGTTCGAATCAACCAGATCGATACCGGCCCCTGCGAGCTCTACGCCAAGCTCGAATGCCAGAATCCGGGCGGTTCGATCAAGGACCGGATCGGGCTGGTCATGATCGAGCAGGCCGAAAAGCGCGGCGACCTGAAGCCGGGCGCGGTGCTGGTCGAAGGCACGGCCGGCAACACCGGGCTGGCGCTGGCGCTGGTGGCCCAGCAGAAGGGTTACCGGCTGATTCTGGTCATCCCGGACAAGATGAGCCGGGAAAAGATTTCCAATCTCAAGGCCATGGGCGCCGAAGTCGTGATCACCCGGTCCGACGTCGGCAAGGGGCACCCCGAGTACTACCAGGACCTGGCAAAGAAGATCGCCGACGAGACCCCCAACTCGTATTTCATCAACCAGTTCGGCAATCCGGACAATCCGCTGGCGCACCAGACGCTGACCGGGCCCGAAATCTGGCAGCAGATGAACCACGACCTCGACGCGATCGTGATCGGCGTGGGTTCCAGCGGCACGATTACCGGCCTTTCGCGCTACTTCGCCGAGGCCGCGCCCGATCTGCAATTGATTCTGGCCGATCCCCAGGGGTCGATCCTGGCCGAGTACATCGCTACCGGCAACGTGCGCGACGACGCCGGCGGCTGGCTGGTCGAGGGCATAGGCGAGGATTTCCTGCCGTCGATCAGCGACTTCTCAAGGGTGCACAAGGCCTATTCGATCAGCGACAAGGAAAGCTTCATCACCGCGCGCGAGCTGCTCAAGCGCGAAGGCCTGCTGGGCGGCTCTTCCACCGGCACGCTGATGGCCGCGGCGCTCAAGTATTGCCGCGAACAGACCGAACCGAAGCGCGTGCTGACGCTGGTCTGCGACACCGGCAACAAGTACCTGTCGAAGGTCTACAACGATTACTGGATGCGTGAGCAGGGGTTCCTGGATATCGAATCGCACGGCGACCTGCGCGATCTGATCGCGCGTCCGGTCGAGAAGCACGACGCGATCGTTGTGCGCCCCGACGAGCCGCTCTCCAATGCCTACAAGCGGATGAAGCTCTACGACGTATCCCAGCTGCCGGTGCTCGATGAGGGTCGCATCGTGGGGATCATCGACGAGTCCGACCTGCTGCTGGCCATCTACAACCAGGAAGAGCGATTTGAGGATCCGATCAGTTCGGCCATGGTGACCGAGCTGGAATCGGTGCAGGTCACCGATCCCATCGACACTCTGCTGCCGATCTTCAACCGTGACCTGGTCGCTATTGTCCTCGACGGCGACAGGTTCCTCGGGCTGATCACCCGCGTCGACCTGCTGAACTTCCTGCGCCGACGCGCCGATCGCTAGCGCGCGCTCGCGCAGCGCGCGGTTTTAGGTTTTAAGTGTTAGGTTTTAAGTAGAGAAAGCGTGTGGCCACGACGAGAGCGCGGGTAACACTACGGGTGCTGACACCTAAAGCCTGACCTGACTAGTGTCGTGTCTCAGTAGGGTGGATAAGCGTAGCGCATCCACCTTTTTCCGGCCTGGATGGTGGATGCGCTACGCTTATCCACCCTACAAAAACTGCAATTCAAGCGATAGAGCCGAATACTGAGGCACGACGCCAGTCAGGAAACCTAAAACCTAAAACAGCGCCGCTTGGCGGCGGCTGGGCCCTCCAAGTGGCCCCTGCGCGGAGCTCGTTTCTGTCGGAGGAGCCGCAGATCGTGCGGGGCGAGTCGAGCGACAGTAGCCAAAGCTACGGCCGAGGCGCGCAACGCGCGAGATGCGGTTTCTCCGGCGAAACGCGCCCGCGCGGGGGGCACTTGGAGGGCCCTCAGATCGCCCCCAGTTCGAACGCCTTTAGCACCGCGCGGGTGCGGTCGCGCACGCCGAGCTTGGAGAGGATGGACGAGACGTGGTTCTTGACCGTGCCTTCGGCGACGTTGAGCGCGTTGGCGATTTCCTTGTTGGAGTAGCCGCCGGCCATCAGGCGCAGGATTTCGGTTTCGCGCTCGGTCAGCGGATCCGGGCGGTCCAGGCTCGAAAAATCCAGGCGCGACTTGCCCAGGCCGGCCAGCAGGCGTTCGGTGACGGCCGGTTTGACCATGGTCTGGCCCTCTGCCACGCGGCGCACGGCGCCGACCAGTTCCTCCAGCGAGACGTCCTTGAGCAGGTAGCCCCTGGCGCCGGTGCGAATGCCGTCGAGCACCAGGTCGTCCTCGTCGAACGTGGTCAGGATGATGGTCGGGGGCAGGGTGCCGGCCGCGTGAAGTTCCCTGAGCACTTCCAGGCCGTTCTTGCGCGGCATGCGGATGTCGAGCAGCATCACGTCGGGGGCAACGTCGGGCGCCATCGCCACCGCCTCGACGCCGTCGGTGGCTTCGGCCACCACCTCGATGTCGTCGGCCAGCTCGAGCAGCGAGCGCACCCCCTGGCGCACCAGCGTCTGGTCGTCGACCAGCATCACCCGAATCTTCGGCGTCGTGTCTCCGCTCATGTCTTCGCCCGTGTTTTCGCTGATGTTTTCGCCCGTGTTTTCGCTAAAGGGCATCGTCCACCACCCGTTCGTAGCGAGGCGTCGTCAGGTCGCGTAGATGGAGCGTTTCGCGACCGAGCGGACCGGAGGCGTAGCCAAAGCTACGTTGAGGATTCGCGACTGAGTGAAACGTTCCAGATGCGGGGCCTGGCGGCGCCGCAGTAGAACGGGTGGTGGACGATGCCGGTCTGTTCATGCCGGGGTCTCCGGCGGCATCCAGGCGTTGATCCGGAAACCGGCGTCGGGCCGGGTCATGATTTCAAGCCGACCGCCCAACTCCTTGATGCGCTCGCGCATGCCGGTCAGGCCGTTGCCCGGCAGCAGTTCGATCGCGCCGCGGCCGTCGTCGCGCGCCTCGAGGCGCAGCCCCTCGTCATCGGCGGCAAGTCGAATCCAGAGGTTGTGGGCCTGGGCGTGCCGAACGGCATTCGTGATGACTTCCTGGGCGCAGCGCAGCAGGATCTGGGCCCGCTTGGGGTCGGTCAGCGACAACTCGTCGGGAATGTCGAGATGGATGGTCGGCTCGGGCACCCCGGAAGCCAGCTCGCGGATCGCCTCGCGCAGGTCGACGCGATCGCCCTGGCGCATGTCGCTGACGACTTCGCGCACGTCCGACAGCAGCAGCCGGGCGATCGAGCCGGCGCGGACCACGTGCTCCCTGGCCTTGCCCTCGGCGGTGTGGCTGGCCACTTCCAGGTTGAGGCTGAGCGCTGTCAGGTGATGACCGATCAGGTCGTGCAGTTCGCGCGCGATGCGGACGCGCTCGGCGATACGGGTGTTCTCGGCCAGCAGCGACTGGGTGGCGCGCAGCTCCGAGTTGACGCGCCGCAGTTCGTCGCGCGCTTTCAACTGGTTGAGCGCCAGCATCGATGCGGCGTAGGCGAACAGCATCAGGCCAAGCGTGATCATCAGCTGCGGCAGCGCGTAGGCCAGCCCGAACTGCGGCAGGATCGCGGCCCAGACGGAGAATGCAAACGCAATGCCCAGCAGCCAGGCCGTGGCGATGACGCGCGGCAGGATCCAGGGCAGGATGCCGGCGACGATGGTCGAGAGAATCACGCCCAGCGCCGAGCGCGTGAAATAGCTCAGGGCGAACACCGATGCGGTCATCACCGTCATCACGATCAGCCGTTTCCACAGCGGCGCCAGCGTCCTGAGCCGCGCTGCCGGGTGCAGGAAGGCGAGAATGAACAGCAGGGCCGCCGACCACCAGCCGAAGATGCGCGCCGAATCCACCTCCTCGCGAGCGACCAGCGGTAGCAGCAACAGCGTTGCCGCGACCAGCATCCAGGTCGCGATGCCGGCATAGCGCAGCCAGTTTGTCGGGTGGATCTCGCGCATGGGGTGAATCTTTACCGAGAATGTCATAATTGTAGTTGTTTCCCGACAGCGAGGATATGGGCGGGAAGTCACATTCTTTCGGCCGGAAAAACTCGGATGAGCGAACCTTCAAGTCACCAGGTGCCGGACGTCGTCCGGTGGCAATCCGCAGATCAGGCCTCGGTGGCCGCATTGCTGGCCGGGTTCGGATTGACCCTGGTCGAGGTGCCGGCCGCCGAGCCCATTCCCGGCAGCTTCTGGGGCGACGACGAGGCCGGGCTCATCGACAACCGTCTTTACGCGCGTTGCGATACGCCGCTGCACTCGATCCTGCACGAATCGTGTCACTACATCTGCATGGACGACCGGCGCCGGGCGGCGCTGCATACCGACGCGGGCGGCGATTACGAGGAAGAAAACGCGGTCTGCTATCTGCAGATTCTGCTGGCGGAGAAGATCAACGGCTACAGCGCCGAGGGCTGCATGCTCGACATGGATCGCTGGGGATACAGTTTCAGGCTGGGTTCGGCGCGGGCCTGGTTCGAGCGCGACGCCGAAGATGCCCGTGCAGCACTGCAGGCGCGTGGAATCGATCCGGCAACAGGTTCGCCGCTGTCCACGGCGGGGTAGCGCATGGCGCGTTCCCGGCGCGAACGCCGTAGAAGTAAAAGTATCAAGTCAACCTGTCAGGTTCAATAAAAGGGAGAAACCCAGATGAAAAATTTTGCTATCGGGTGTTTTGCGGTACTGGTCGTGCTGGCCGTCGCCGGCGGCGGCATCGCCTGGTTCAAGGTCATCAAGCCCGGCATGGAGTTTGCCGGCGGTGTCGCCGAACTCGGCAAGCAGTACAGCGAGCTCAACGAATCCATCGAAAACCGGGCCGGCTACACGCCGCCGGCCGACGGCGAACTCGGCGAGGACACGTTCCAGCGCTTCCTGGCCGCCCAGCGCCAGATGCGTACCGAACTCGAAGGCAGGCTGGAAGAACTTCAATCGAAGTACGAGGCCCTGGAGAAGGAGATCGACGAGCGCGGTGGACAGGCCGGAATCGGCGACATGATCGGCGCCTACAGCGACCTGACCGACCTGCTGATCGACGCCAAGCGCGCGCAGGTCGAAGCGATCAACGACCAGGATTTCTCGCTGCAGGAATACAACTGGGTTCGCGATCAGGTCTACCGGGCTATCGGCGAAAGCGTCGCCGTCGCCGCCATCGCGGCCAATCCGAACGCCTCAGGCGAGTTCCAGGCAACCGTTCCCGAGGCGACGCGTGAAATGGTCGAACCCCATCGGGAGGAATTGATGAAGGCGCACGTTCTGGCCTGGTGGGGGTTGTAGGTTTATTTCGTTAGCTGGTTAGCTGGTTAGCTGGTTGGTTGGCTGGCTGATTATGGGGTTGTGTGGGAGGCGCATCCTGCGCCGATCGGGGCTGGAAGCCACTCCCACAGCGAAGAGCATCGGAACTGGAAACCCGCCTGTAACGCAAGCCGAACCCGCAGCATCGTTCGCTGCGGGTTCGGCCCGGGACCTGATCAGCTTTCGATCCGGACCTTCTTCGCGCCCGGCTTCTCGGCCTGCTTGACGCGGGGTACCTTGATCTTGAGCACGCCGTTCTTGAAGTCGGCCTTGATGCCTTCGGCGTCGGCATCCTCCGGCAGCGTCAGCACGCGACGGAACTGCCCGTAGCTGCGTTCGATCCGATGGAAGCCTTCGTCTTCGTCCTCGGACTCCTGGCGCTTCTCGCCGGAAAGAACCAGCGTGCCGCCTTCGACCTGCAGATCGATCTGTTCGGGGTCTATGCCCGGGACTTCGACCGAGATGCGATAGGCCTTCTTCGATTCGGCGATGTCGACGCTGGGACGGAGAAGCACGCTGCCGCTCGCCGGGCGGGCGTTGCCGAAGAAGTCTTCGAACATGCGGTCCATTTCGCGGTGCATCCGCGAGAAGGGATCGTTTTCCCGGGCGGTCGGCAGGAATTCACGACCAGCCTGGTTTTCGCCTTTCAACCAGTTGAATGGTGCGATCTTCTGAAGATCCATGGTGATGTACCTCCTTGACCACGATTCGTTCGATTTAGGGTCTGATAGGCACCGTTTTCAAGACGGGTTTTCGGCCTGAAACGGCGATGCCGATTACCCCAGTTGCTATTTTAGACCTTTTGCATGTAAAGCGATTGAGCCGGATCAAAAATGAGTGTCTTCGCCGGCGCGGTATAGTCCGGAATGGGCCCGCAGGGCGAACTGGCAGGATGGACAGGTCAAGCGCATCCACCAATCCGGGCGGCAAACGGTGGATGCGCTTCGCTTATCCACCCTACGAAAACCCGTGAAACGTAAACCGCCGCCAAGCAGAAACGCTTTTGATTGCGTAAACCGTAAACCGTCCAACCGTAAACCGCAGCGCAACCAGCAACGACTTTGCCTAACACCTAACACCTAACACCTAACACCTAACACCTAACACCTAACACCAGCGCGCCGGCGCGCCGGCGCCTACCCCGCCCGAAGAATCCTGATCGGCGGCGTCGAGAGCACGCTGCGGTTTCCCAGCCAGCCGGCGCCGATCACCAGCAGCGCCGATGCGGTGAATCCCAGGGCGAAAAGTGCGACGCCGGGCTGGTAGTCGAAGCCGAACAGCTCGTCGGCCATGATCCAGCCCGTCACCGCCGCGCCGAGCGTGGCCAGCGCGGCAGCAATCCCGGCCATGATGGCGTACTCGATCAGCAGTCCGTTCCGCACCGTGGCGTTGTCGGCGCCCAGCGTTCGAATCAGCGCGGCTTCGGACCGGCGCTGGTCGCGGGTGGCCTCCAGGGCCGCCAGCAGCACCACCAGCCCGGCGATCAGGGTAAAGGCGAACACCACCTGGGCGGCCTGGCTGACCTGGTTGATGATCTCGAATACCCGCTCGATCAGCGCACCCACGTCCAGCACGCTGGTGTTGGGCAGCGAGCGTGCGAGTTGGTCCAGCGCCCGGGCGCCTTCCGGCGGCAGGTAGAAGCTCGCGACGAACTGGTGCGGCAGCATCTCGCCGGCTTCCGGCGTGAGCAGCAGGAAGAAATTGACGTTGAACGAGTTCCACTCGACGTCGCGGATACTGGTGACTTCGGCGCTGAACTCGCGCCCGCCGCTGTCGAAGGTCATGCGATCGCCCACGGCGACCCCGACCCGGTCGGCCCAGCGCCGGGCCAGCGAGATCTGCCCGCTGTCGCCGGGTTGCCAGAATTGCCCCTCGACAATTTCATTGGCCGGCGGTATCCGGTCTATCCACGACAGGTTGACCTGGCCGGTGAAGCGGTCCTCGGGTGGACGGACGCCGCCCTTCAGCGAGCCTTTTTCAATAATCTCGGTCAACTGGGCATTCGCCATGGGC
>MDTG01369941.1_pt1 | contig 11495 bp, 5 predicted proteins | sample 811421 | NCBI WGS metagenome assembly MDTG01 (sample SAMN05326645, study PRJNA326480) | marine metagenome | isolation source: seawater | place: Pacific Ocean: South East | collected 2011
GTTTCAACACGTTTCGGGTCATACCATCCAACTGGAAGAATTCTGCAAATGGCATCGATCGTGCGCCAGTACCACTGGCGAGGTGGATGGTTGCATCCAATGCAATGAAAGCGGCGGCTAAGTCTGCTTGATATGTGGCCACACAGAGTGTATTTTGATTGGGAATCACTCGGCAATCTGCCTCAGTATCACAATCACATTTGTGACACCAATCAATGCTTCTACGCCACTCTTCGGTTTGATTGTACCAATAGCATCGTGTATCGAGACAAATATTTCCACCAACTGTGGCAGAGCGGCGAATCATGACACTGGCAATCGTAGCCGCAGTTTCCCGAATTAATGGGTGAGCGTCCTCACTATTCGCAAGATCATGGATACGAACCATCGCACCGATTACAGTACCCGAAAGTGCCGTTAACTCATTCACTTTGGCTAGCGAAATGACATTCGGTTTTGGGTTCAGGTGCCACTTGTAATTTGGCAGCAGGTCAGTACCACCTGCGACCCAATCAAAGTTGTCCAATTCATTGGCCAATGCCAATGCCTTCGCCAAATTTTCCGGGCTATGAAGCGTGAATGGGGGCATTCGCATCAGTTATCACCTCGATGTCTTCGCTCAACATGCCCCCAAGCTCTGGCAGCTCGCTTGGATGGGTCAGCTAGATCCTGGGGTGTTGGAACCACCGCTTCTCTCCAACCTTCCTTTTGTTCCGCCATCGGCTTATCAGGATCGAAACCGAAGAGAACACCATTCACGTAAGATGATCGATCTTCTTGGATATCTCTAAGATGATCGCGCTTGGCATGTGCTTCTGCTCTGTCCACCAGGACCTGTTGTAGAGGCCCAGGTTCAAATCGAGGTACAGGCAAATCCAGTGGATCATCGATTTTGATTTTTCTACAGTGTTTTTCTATTCGCTTGTGTAGGCGATCGGGTGTGACTGGCAATTCATTAATTCGAATTCCAATCGCGTCGTATATCGCATTGCAAACCGCAGGAAGAATTGGCAGTAGAGGCCCCTCTCCAGCCTCCTTTGCACCGAAGGGACCCTCAGGGTCATTACTTTCCACAATGATTGGGACCACATCGGGCATCTCATGCACGCTCATGATTTTGTAATCCAATAAATCAGGATTCATCAGATGGCCATCCCGACCATATTTCATCTCCTCAGACAATACTTGTCCCATACCCATATGACAAGAACCGATGATTTGCCCCTTGACCGCCAATGGGTTGAGTGCTTTGCCACAATCGTGTGCAGCCCAAGCCTTTGTAATCTTAACAAATCCAGTTTCAACATCAACATCAACCTCGGCAACATAGGCTGAGAATGAATAGGCTGGTGCCAAACCGGCAGCTGCGCCTTTGTGAATACCGCCCATGGGAGGCGTACGATATGCGCCAGATGCAATCAGCGAACCCACATCAGCCTGTGCCTTGTGTACGGCCTCTAGCCAGGAAACGCCCACAGCGGGGTCGTGCTTGTAGTAAATTCGTCTGTCCCCTAAGACCAAAACGTCAGGATTGTATCCAGTAATCTCCCAAGCTGCCTTCATCACCTTGTCTCGTAATTCGCAGGCGGCTTTGATCGCCGCGTTACAATTCATGAAGGTCACTCGGCTGGAGTATGATCCTAAATCGACCGGCGCAGTATCACTTTCTTTACTTCGAATTCGAATCATATCGAGTGGTAACGCAAGAACCTCAGATACAGCTTGAGCGACAGCGGTATCGCTACCTTGGCCAATATCTGCTGCACCCGTATGAACGGTGACACCACCATCCATATCACACTGCAAGTGGACAGTAGCGTGTGGGAAATTCTCCGGATCCCAATGGATTGGGAGTCCTGAGCCAGAAATGAAGAAACCACACCCTACGCCGATTCCTTTTCCTAATGGCAGGTTTCTGAATTTTTCATCCCAACCCGATTGTTCACGCACTTTGGCTAGACACTCACGCATCCCGGTGCTAGTAACTCTGAAACCAGTAATGGTTCGGCTGTGGGGTGGCAATAAATTGGCAAGTCTGAATGTCATTGGGTCGACATTCATTTGCTCTGAAACAGCATCAATACCTACCTCGACAGCGCAGCGACTATTCACTGCACCATGCCCACGCATAGCCCCGCTAGCAGGCTTATTTGTCCACACCCTAGCACCTGTGTAATTGAATGCTCCAATTTCATAAGGTGCCGTGTGAAGTACACCGTTGTAGTATGTTGTAACGTGACCAAACGATGCAAATGCTCCACCGTCGATTAGTGCGTCAGTTTCAATTCCTGCGATACGTCCTTCATCATCCGCAAAAACTCCCATTTGGATTCTTGAGGGATGTCGACCACGATTTATCCAGTACACTTCCTCTCGATCAAAGTTGATTCGAACCGGTCGACCCGATTTACGCGCCAAAATTGCCGCACACATTTCGTGAGGAAAGGGGTCAGATTTCCCTCCAAAACCCCCTCCGACAAATGTACGATGAACATTGATTTGGTGCATTGGAATGTCAAGAACTGCAGATAATCCTCTGTGGAGATAGTGAGGTACTTGTTGTGGTGTCCAAACAGTCAATCTTCCTGCTGGGTCCCAATGTGCTACTACCGCATGTGGTTCAGTAAATCCGTGGTGTAATCCAGCAGTTTCCCAATCGGATTCATGAATGAAGGGGGCATCCTTCATTCCATCAAGGTCACCGAATTGTTGGAAAACTCGTTTTTGCACGTTTGATTCGCCAATGTGATATTTGCCCCTGTCGTGAATTGGATGTTCAGAATCCTTCAATCCATCTTCCATATCATGGATACTTGGAAGCACTTCATAATCTACAATGATTGCATTCATTGCTTCGATGGCCGTGGCTTCATCAATAGCGCAAACGCACGCAACCAAATCACCCACATGCCGGACTTTATCCTGAGCCATTGCATGCTCATCTTTGGTTACAGGAAGAACTCCGAACTTGTTTACTGAATCTTGCCCTGTAGCTACCGCAAACACACCTTCCATTTCTTCAGCAGCTGAGACATCGATTGACCTAATCTTCGCATAATGATGAGGTGACCTGAGAATTTTTCCGATCAATTCTCCCTGCAATCGGATGTCATCTCCATACTCGGCTTGACCAGTAACTTTCCAGTTGGAATCCACAAGAGGGACCGATTTACCAATCGTCATTCCGGTGATGTGTCGGTCGTGAACATGAGGTCCACGGGGCTGTTTCTTCCAACCGCCTACCGATTCGGGAACATAGTCCAAATCTTGGAGATTTGAATGTGGATTTGAGCCACCTGAACCTGGGACTCCGAAGTCCTGTTGCCCCGCTACACGCTTTCCATCCGTACGCTTCTTGTCACCGCTTTTACCAGGGGCTTGACGATATCCTTTGGCCATCTTCAGCACCTACTTTGAACTGCCTGGCGGCAATGATGGGTCGTCTGGTCCCAATGGATGCGGGTCCGATTTTGGATCGGTTGGATCAGGAGGTGTAGCCCCTTCGCGCTTCATTGATGCAGCCATCTCGACAGCGTCGACAATTTGCTGGTACCCTGTACATCTACAGAGGTTGCCTTCGATGGCGCACTTGATTTCACCTCTACTGGGCTCTGGATTTTCATCCAATAAGGCTGCACTGACAATCAGAAACCCCGGCGTACAGAATCCGCACTGGCTACCGCCAGCTTCAGCAAAACACTGCTGAATAGGGTGCAAATGATGTCCATTCGCCAATCCTTCAACGGTTGTGATACTGGTTCCTTGGGCCTCTTGGGCCAAGCATAGACAGGCCAATCGGGGTTCTCCGTCAATAAGTACTGCACAGCAACCACAGGTCCCCATGTCACATCCACGCTTGACACCGAGTGTGCCGACCTGATCACGTAAGACATCCAATAGAATTGCGTTACTTTCAACGAGGTGTTCATGATTTTCTTTGTTCACAGTCGCATTCCACGTTTCCTTCCCCGAACCGGGAAGCATTGGAACTCGAATGTGAATTGACATGCCGAACGCGCTATGCGCGTCACGGACGACCTTTGATGATTCGCCCATAGGGGCGATGGCCGAAATGCAGTTCAGTTACCCGTTGGGAAGAATGGCGCCAGCATGGATGCAAGACCACCAATGTTTCGAGTTTGGACCCAAACCGTTCCCTGACCGGAGAAGTGCATGACGAGCCCTTCGCCACCAAACATGAGTGATTTCATTCCACCGACTTTTCCAACCTGATATTGAACTCCATCTGTAAACGCGACGACGTGTCCTGTGTCTACCGTAACCGTCTGACCGGGTTGGATTGGAATTTGTTTTACAGCACCGTAGGAGTTGTAGTAAACACGCCCCTGTCCGGCTTGGGTAAATGCCCGAATGAAGAACAGACTTTCTCCACTAAACATGCCCTTGAATCCTTGGAATTTGGTATCGGTTTCGACGTTGGCAGTACTCGCCAAATAAGACCCACTTTGGATAAACAGATTTTGACCAGGTTGGCAATCAAACCATGCGATATCGCCAGGAACTCCGGGCGCGAGACTGACCCATCCTCCAGCAGGACCTGCGGTGAAGGTGTTGAGGAAGAATGACTCACTCGTGAATACGGATTTCGCCATGCTCTTGAAGAAGCCGCCAATGCCGCCCCCTCCACTCATTCCGGTCTTCATTTCTACGCCTGATTGACAAACCATAGCGCCGGCTTCAGCATTAACACTCTCACCGGGTGCCAGTGCCAGTGTCAACATTGTAAAACTTGGATTATACTCAATGTGTTCTTCCATAGCCCGGCCAAGTTTGTTGTACCCTTGAATCTTCTCTATTGAATATCAGGCCACATTCACCCAGCGGATTGCTTATGCTTCGTACCCGCACGAGCCGTACCATGAACGCCAAAGCCCTCGCACTCGGAATCGTTGGAATTCTCCTTATGGGAATCAATCTAGTTGTGATTTCACCATACGTCATGGAAGCCACAGAAGAGGCCCTATCCACTGCCACAGTGATGACCAATGAAACTTGGGAGGATGACGAATGGTTGAATGCGACCTCAGAGCGATCATTTTTCGCTTGGAACTTGTCGAATGCCGCTGCACTACAAAGTGGCGATACAACAGAAATGCAATTCGAAAAAATGGGACCCTTCACATATGAATTGACCACTAAGCGTGAGGTACTGTATCATGATGATTTAGCAGGCGTCTTGACCTATCGCGAATACAATGTATACAACTGGTTGAGTGGTGATTCCGGAGATACGCAATTGACCAATATCAACATCTTGTTCAATACCCAGAAAATCGGAGCTGTTGGTAGTGCGATTGACTTTGGTTCACAGTTCGTTAAGGGAGCCTTCACCCGCGACATGTTGTATGTCGACTTGAGTGAGAGGGCCCCTTCTATTTGGGTCAGTGATGACATCACAGATGTGGGTGAGGAAGCGATGCGCGGCGAAATCAATTGGGGGAATTCTTCAGCAGATAATGAGACGCTTCACCATGTCTTGTATGATGCCAAAGACCCAGGTGACTCTTCGGTTTGTATCGCCTTGACCTGTGATATTGGTCCCATGCTGATGGTACGTTTAGGTGCCCCCGATGATGGTGCCAATTCCCTCGCGCGTGCGAGCACGTTTGGATATACAGGTGCCGATGATGCAGAAACATTCGCTCGTGACCACGCGATTTACAATGCAATCAATACCCGATTCACCAATCATGGTGGTGGCGCACACCTTGAATCCACAAGTCATGAATCCTTGAACGAGCGTTTGGATGAAATGACCGGTGTTACAATCAACGATGAACCGACATTACAAAATCTGCTATTTGGCGTAGTCGACGGTACCAATGTTGGAATGCTGGTTTGTGATAGCCAGAAGATTCTCTGTGGTTCAACCAATATTCTTCAGGGTGCGTTAGAAGATCCGTTTGCAGTGGTCGATGATTATACATTGAATCCCGCGGATCGATTTGGGTACACAGACATGATTGGTATTGTACAAAATTGGGCAGGAAATTGGTTTACGGCAGTCACCAAATACGAAATGATTCTCTCTGGAGGTGAAGGTTGGATTCATGCAGACGAATGGTTCTACGAAGCCTTCGGTTCAATTGACCCGATTAATGATGAGTACATTACACTCGGACTCAATCAACAAGGTGCATGGGGATTGGTGTATGGGGACGTGGTCGATCTTGATTCAGAAGTGACAGCGACACTATTCGATGGTCCTCATCGGATTACGGGTGATTTCGCGATGGACTTCATGTATGGTGAAATCATGGGTTACTCCGTCCCGATGGATGAGAATTTTATCCCTACTCCTGGTGGAGAAGTTCATGTTTGGGATGAGGCCTTAGTAGCCCAAATCTACAATCTCGACAACAATTCAGCCAATGCTCTTCGATGGTTGTTCAGTTACACTGTTTTTGACCAATTCCTCGAGCCATTACTGGAACAATTCCTCGATGTTGTTCCGTATAAGACACAGTCGATCAACCAGTGGTTATTCGGGTGGGAAGATCCACTCAGTGGGTGGGTTTCTCTAGAGAAGAATGCGACATTCTTTGGTTGTGGAGACACTGATGTCGATGGCCCATGTTCGACCGATTCCGCTTCAGTTTATTCGGTTTATACCGGGGCTGTCGGGGACCATGAACCCGGTCAGATTATCGCTGAAGATGGTGATGTCCACTTGCCATGGCGAACCCCTGCGCGCAATGCATCGGCTTACGGTCTACTAGACCCTGTAGTTCAGACTGGTGCGGTGGGTAGTTACTACGATGCGACTAAGCCTGCAATGGCGAATCTCGGAGGGTATGCGGTGGAAACCAGTGAAATTACCGGTACAGGTTCTATCCATGGTATCGAAACTCAAACGCATACATTTACCCTAGATCCACTGGAAAACCCAATTCAGGCCAAATTACTCGCTCAAGAAAATGTACTGGATATTTTCCCTGGAGCCTTGCCAGTATACTTCGGTGGTGAAGTTGTGATGGAGATGGAACCGACTGTGAATGCAGCCATTGCTGGGGACTTGAACTCTTACTTCTATCTCGATATACGTGGGATTGGGGCGGTAGATCCTACTCTAGAGGATTTGCAACCTGTGTTCCAAATTTCTCAGAGCTCATCGATGACAGAGGAACAATCTGAGGACTTCAATAGCCTCGTGATAACCAACACGAAACCATACTCATACTGGACGAATTTTGATTCAGGAAGTGATGCTTTCTTCATCGATCAAGTGACCATGTTGATCTGGATTATTGCCATTGTTTCCCTGTTGGCTTGCTCCTATGTAGCAAAGACATCCAAACCTGAATCTAGACAAATTGATTGGGGCGAGGAAGAGTAATTACTGGTTCTCGACCAACCATTTCATGATGGTTGCTTCCGCATTGTGCAGATGCTCACCGAGGGTTGAACGAGCCATATCGAGTCGTTCGGCCATTTGCCGCATTGAAACATCCTTTGGATCATTGTAGTATCCCCACTGAACCGCGGCTTGAACCACTTCCCACTGTTTTTGTCCAAGAAGCGAACGGGGTCCTTCTTCACCATCATTTTCGTTGATTACTTTGACGTTGTCTGGGGGCATGATTTCTCGAGCCAATGACAAGAATTTGCTAATGCCACTGGAAACTCCCCTCAGCGTAATTGAAATACCATCCTCGGTGAACGTGTAAGGCGGTAAAACGGCAATATCGGGGAAGTCGACGCCCGCAACTGCCAATGGATGCGTGTTGAACACCACGACGGGATTTTCTCCCTCTTCACCGTGTAGAGTCGTCTCAAAAGTCATGTGTTCAGAGTCTGAAAGATCCTCCGGTCCAAATCCTTCTCGGAAATCACATCTGAGCAATTGACGAACGCCGGTTTCGGTCACTGAAAGGTGTGCAACCACCTCGACACGCGTGCAAGGAATCAACAAGTCGTCAAATCCAGAACGAGCCATTTTCGGCCGATTCCATTGGAGGTGGACAACTTGCATAGAAAGGCGATACTTAGCCAGATAATGAATTCTACCCCTGCTTTAGTCAATGACCATTTTTCCTAGATGGCAGGGAAATCCATTATCTAGTGTACAGACTACGTTTCTGTCATGACAGAAGAAGATTCGACTCGCAGTCGGTTCAGAAGTGTTGCTCCACAAACTCAGCAGACACAGAGCTATCAACCTGGCTTTGCAGTGATGAATAAAGGTACAATTGGGGCCCAATCTGATGCTCAATTAGGTATGATTATCTCACTTGGCGGAGGTGTTGTTGCACTCTTGCTTGGAATTTACACATTCATGGTATCCGAGACCGATAGTGACTGGACCTTCCTATGGTTGGCCACGGGTTCAATTCTTGCGACAACAATGTCATTTATATTGATTGAAATCCAACACCGTCGCCAAGGAATTTTATCGATCATTCATGATTACATTCTCGCATTTGGGCTACTATTCGGTGTCTTGTTCGCGTATTGGTTTAGTCGCTTCTCTTTGTACTTTGTTTGCCAATCCATGCTCGCTGATACTGCGATTTGTCAAGGTTCGAGCGGGGACCTTGATTGGATGCCAGGTGGCTGGGGCGTTGTTGTACAATCCTCCATTGTTGGAATCACCATCATCGGTTTGTGGAGTTATACCAAGCGGGTCAATGGTGGGACAGTTCCTCGTTTGTTGATGGTTTTAGCACCACTTTCAGTCATGGCGACCGGTGCCAGTATCTGGGTTGATTACGCAATTTCAAATCCAGATTATTACACAGGTTCGTTACCGATTATTCTCTCTGTGATTGGTCTATCCACAATCTCCATGGCCATCGCGGTGGATAGTGATCGTAGTCCACTTTTCCTTACCGCAGCAATTGCGTCTTCATTGATGCCTTTCCTCTATGAAGCGTACCTAGAGAGGGCCGGAGAAGGCCTTTCGATGCTGATTATCATCGTTCTAATCCAAGGTGTCTTTGCAGCGCATCGAGGCCTTTCAACAAAAATGATCGAAAAGGGTTCAGTGGCACTGGTTCTCCTGGTCATTTTGGGTCAATGGACTGGTGCAGGAATCGATGCTGATTTCATCATTCTGGACCCCATTCAGCACGAGTGGATTAGCTTACAACTCATGCTTTGGTTGGCATTGTTGGTAGGATTTTTCCTGCCTGTACGCCAGAATCGGGTCCCCTCCATGCCGATTGGACTTGGATTCACTCTGTTGTTAATCCCTAACCCGGGTAGCATGATTGCATGGTGTTTGGGTATCATGGCCTTCATCTACATGCTCACACAACCTCAAACTCGTCGTTGGGTATCGGATTGGACTTTCATTGGCATCATGTTCTCTTGGTTTGCAGGTGGATGGAGTCAGATCGACGAATTGGTCCTAGATCCGTATTTCTTGGCCGTCCCGCCACTTGCAATGGTGACGATTGGTCACTTCGCGGTACGTGAAAGAAAATTGTCCAATTCAGTACTCAATGCTGGATTATTGATGGTCTTGCTATCCAATGAATTGCTCATGGGTTCGGATCCATATTTGCCTATCGGCGTTGCAATATTTTTGATGTGTCTCGTATGGCAACAAGTTCAGGATTCAAAGCGTACCATCGATGCCGGGTATGAAGCTCGTATGCAAGCCTCGGGACAAGTAGCTCTTGCAGCAATTGGTATTTTGATCCTAGAACTAGCAAATCGTCTTGCATTACCTCAATTATCCCACATAGATCTTCATATTGAAGCGATGTTTTTCGCATTAATCCTCTACATTCTGGGTAGAGGTTTACGTGACGTTGAAGTTGATCTTGGTGAATTAGTCACAAAAATAGGTACTTTGAGTACTTCAATTCCAGAGTATGATGCTGTCACCAAAAAGTGGATTGTTAAGATCTCAGATCGCTCATCTACGTTCAAACTCGGTCCTGCCGCTAGGATTGGGTTGTGTGCTCCATTACTGCTATTTTCCATGGGGTTGGCAAGGAGCGGTGATTTGGCCAATCAAATTGAACTTGGGTCATTGCTACTGATTCCAATTGGAATTTTGACCTATGAAGTGGTCAAAGAACTACCCAATGATGACCGAACTCGTGCAACTGCTGCATGGCTCTTGTTCCTGATCGGACTTCCACTCTCATTGTATCTTCATCTTGAAGGAGCTGGAACTGGAGGAAATGGAAATCTATTGTTTGATTCCATCCTCCTAGGTGGTCCTCTGATTGTTGAAATTGCGCTAAGGAGACGTGGCTTAGAAGGCGAGAAGGATATGACTGCTGGTTCAATCACATTGATTGGCGTACTAGCAATTGCATCTTTGGACACTACCGGAGGTCTACTTGCCATCCCGCTGTTCACATTGGTTTTAATCCGTGGATTCAATCATCGACAACGATTGGCCATTGGCCTGTTGGGTATTACTTGGATAGTTTGGGTCTGGATGCTTGAATTGGAAAATGGCGAATTGAAACTAATCCTTGATGCGGCCACAACACTTCCTGATTATCTGACCGAATCACCCCAGTTTGAACTCCCTCGTTGGAGTGGTATCGGTCTACTCTTGATTGGCCTCCCCTCGTTGACAGGGTGGAGTATTGATCGCAGATTGGCGGCTAAGGGGGAAGAAGTCGATGAGCATTCACACCCTTACCTCATGCCGATTCTGTACATCCTATTGGGTGCTTATCTCCTCATGCCGGACCCACATTGGTTCATCCTAGCCGGTATTCTCGCGATTTCTTTCGGCGCTTGGGCCACAGGTACAATGGCTTGGTTTTACGTATCAAGCATCCTTCTTTTCTTGCAATTAGTCCATATTGGGTACAAGGAATGGGATATGTCAGAGCTTGAATCATATCGTTTTGCAGGCACTTACACTTTCGTCTATACTGCAGCCCTGTACATCCTTCGTTTGAAGAATCGATTGTTCAAGAATGCAGGTTTAGACTGGGATGATGAAAGTCGGCAAACCTTGGTCGATGTGATTGTTTGTACTGGAATTATTGCCGCTGTCATCGCGGATACCTACTACTATGGTGCTGCACTAATGCTGGGTGTAATCTTGTTTACCCAACATGTACACAAGCGACGCTGGGCAAATATTCTACTGATGATTCCAGTCGTTCATGCATGGGTGGTCGCCCGTGTTCTTGCCGACTTCACCCAATATGAATTGGAAGTTGCAGGATTTGTGATGCTAGTAGAATCTCTAGGCCTCACTTGGGCGTCTTGGCAGATGTGGGATTTCGAGTGGGACGAATGGTCGGATACACAAGTGCAAGAGTTTTCACACAATTCGGGGATTGCAGGTGCCTTGATTTTCATCCCAGCTACCATGTTATTTGTTCTCGGCGGTGATGATCCCGCATTGTGGTTGTTCGGTGGGATGCTCTGTGTTCATTCAGCAGGACAAGGTGCACTAGGGTTCCAAAGAGATGTTGGATGGCGCCGGATATATGCCATGATTGGGGTATCGATTGGATTCCTATGCATCTGGGAGGATATTGATAGTGGAATCA
>MDTG01155857.1_pt1 | contig 11493 bp, 13 predicted proteins | sample 811421 | NCBI WGS metagenome assembly MDTG01 (sample SAMN05326645, study PRJNA326480) | marine metagenome | isolation source: seawater | place: Pacific Ocean: South East | collected 2011
AGTTTGCCTCAGACTCAAACAGCTACAAAGCCAAAAAGAGGGCCTCCTCCCAAGAAAGCACAGCCTGGGCCCATACCTTCCGTAACAAACGTAGCGGAAGCAATGGCCAAGTTGTCGCTTGACACATTGCCTGGCAGAGGAGTGAACTCAAAAACAACCGTCCCAAGTTATCAGTCACTACCTCCAGGTGGTGATTATGAGTATCTTACGGAAGGTACATTCTATTCCGGGCTAGGTATTGGAAAGTGGAAGCTTGAAGAGAATGGAACATTTACAAAAATTGAGTGATACAAATGAATGCGGAAACAGAAGATATCAAACGTGTTCTAGCAATTTGTTTTAGAACCGGTGCATCTCAAACCGCTGACGATGTAGAGAGAATTCTCTCATTCGATATGGGTTGGATGGATACAGAAACCGCTCATAATGCAATTAAAGCACTGATATTTTCGGGATGGATAATAGATGAAGGAGGTTTGTTATCTCCAAACTATGACATTAGAGGCATTAAAGCTCCACTAGGCTGGCAACCAAGACCGTCCAGACTCACAGACCCTGTGATAAATGGAGATACAAAAACTGATGAAAAGGAAATGAATATTCAAAAAAATCCTGTCGTAAAGAGTACGAAACCCGTAATTTCTTCTAACAATGATCCAAGAGCAAAAATGGAGAAGCGCTTAGCAAAATTCATTTCGAAGCAATCGGGAATAAAAATTGAAGAAATCAAACGACGCGCAGAAAGAAAAGTCAAGGCTTTGAGGTATTGTACTATGTGGCTTGCACTTTGCTTAATCAGTAGAGAGCAGGATCTAGAGATGGGCCCGATTATCGACTCATTCGCCAGCAGTTGAGTTTACTTCTGACATTAGTAGTAAAACTGGTAGAACGATTATTGAAAGTATCAGAGAGTAGGTAACTGTCAAAGCAGTAACAAGGCCAAATTGTTGTACTACTGGCATCGGTGAGAAGAGTAGCACAAGGAAGCCTAGCGAAGTAGTTCCCGCAGATAGGATAAGAGCCACTCCAGTTGTTGAAATTGTTTCTTCTAAGGCTTCCCAAACATCCTCTCGCTTTTCTCTTTCAGACTCAAATCTTCTCCACATGTGGATTACATAATCTATTCCGATACCAAGAGATAATGCAGTTACCATCACTGTCAAGACGTTCCACTTTAGTGAAAGTACAACCATTGAACCAACCACCCATAGCGTTGCTAGTACAACTGGAGTAAGCACAACAATTGCTGGTACTGGCCTTCTGGTTAGCAGTAGCAGAACGACAAATGATACAATGAATGAAATCGCTGTCGATGACAGCTGGGAAGAATTCAGTCCATCAAGAACATTTTGTAAGGCAACTAAGTCACCTGTGACATACACATTCGCAACTCCGGACAATTCACTTCGTAGTTTTCCAGACTCAGACTCAGTACCCAGTTCTTCCTCAAACCATTGAACAACACGACTCGTGTCACTTGAAGTGGATGCGTCTACTCTGACTTCAATTCGAATGTGCTTGATTTTTTCCCCATCAAGGTCTACTGTATCATTAATACGATCCGCCCATGATGCCCCGGTGTAAGGGTCTGCTACAGATGTGTTTTGTGAAAGACTGACAAAAGCGGCCCCCAAATCAAAATGTTCAGCAATACCTCTACGCAAGTCTCCGCTAGTAATCACTAGACCATACGTTTCTCCAAACAATACGTCGTTGTCAACTGCATCATAAAGAACCTTGTAAGGTCCTTCGTATGATGGGGCAGAGTCAACTCCTCCGCCACCAACTACATCATGATTATTCGCCAAATCATTGTGGAGCCCACGCATTTCGTTTAGCAAAATCAGGTCGTTATCTATCTCTTCACTAGACGAGGAGGGCTCCATCAAAACGTAGACTACTTTCCATCCTGCACTTTCGTAACTCTGGTCTAACTCATCTCTTACTTGCATTATTTCCATTTCTTCATCGAGGAAATCGGTTAGGTCGAATTCAGTTTCGAGACCCATAGCACCGATGATTGACACACCTGAAATTATCAAAGCCACAATCAAGACCAATACTTGTTGAGATCGTTGTAAATCTACCAATTTCTTAGACAACCTCGGCATTCTAATTGGCTCTGCAGGTGTTTCATCGTTTGCTGAGTCAATAACAACGTGTAATGCACCTACAACAATTGTTGCATTGACGAATGCCGAAATAACTCCCACTGCTAATGCGATTCCGAATGTTTCTAAAGGCGGTAGTGGTGAAATTATATTTGCTAAGAACGCCGCTACCGTTGTGATTACAGCGAGGCCAAGTGGAGTCGACAACTTTCCACAGGATGCAAGCCATGCTTCAGCGGAATCACCTATTTTTCCTTTGAATGAATTATACCTTCTTTGAAGATGTATCGAGTAATCGATACCTAATCCGAGAACGAGTGGTGCGACTGCCACTTCAAGAGCAGTAAACCGGGCTCCAGTCAAGTTCAGGAGACCGTAAGTCCAAATCAATGCTGATGATAGACCAACAAGTGGGAATACTACTCCCTTTACACTCCTGAAAGAGATTGCAAGTAATACAACAACAACTAGTACTGCAAGCAGGATTAGAGTAGCAAGATTGTCAAATGTACCCTCATCTATATCGTTAGAAATTAGGTCAAGAGATGCTACTCCATAGTTCAGATCAGAATTAGAACTCAGATCATCAAATACTTCTCTGAGTTGGTCTTGCTTGATTTTCCTTTTCGAGTTGCTAAGGTCTGGATCGATTTCCAAAATCCACAATGTAGATGATGCTGAAACCACTGGTGAACCTTCTTCTCCGTTGGTTTCTATCCAAAGACATATTTCTGTACCATCGAAATCATTGTTCAACATTCCATCCAAAATAAATTGCGCGACCTCTCGTTGCTTTGAAACATCTCCTGGACAGTCCGACTCATTGACATCGATAACAAGATTCAACATATCCTCCCATGAATTTACTGTAGAGAGGTCGGTCCTATTTGCTTCTTCATTGAGAGCAAGTTGCAAAATCGATGGAGCTGTTATCCAATTAACGACTATGTCCTGCATATCTTTGCTTTCATTTTCTATGATGCTAAGATGAGAATTCATTAGATTTAGTGAATCCATATCGAGTACGTTGCCACCGTCGTCTCTGGTTACATGAACGAACATCGGTCTCGTTTCATTGCTGAAATGTTCGCTTATCCGGTCATGTGCATCCGATGATTCTGACTCCGGTGCGAAATCGGATAAATCCGTGTGAAATGAAGGAGTGTCTACAAAGGCCAAATCCGTAACCAGCCCAATTGTCATTGCCGCAGAGATAATCAGAATAGGCCATGAGAATTTGCGGAAGCGGTCGGATTGACCCCGCAGCCTTTCCTCGATTGCGGGTAAACTCACAAATGCCGGGGGTTCTATTCAGTACAAAAGCGAGAAGGGTCGAAACATCAAAAATCGAGGAATTTTGAAGAATTACTTTCCATTCCGAAAATTGTTGATGCGGCCAAAGGTTCTTGAAGGCGAGGCTGACCGGGAAGAACGGTCATTATGCCGGTTAAAGTTCTAGCACGCGACAATAACGAACTAAGAGTACGCTTTATTGGAGAGTCACACACCTCCCTACAAGTACTTCGTGAAAGATTAAACAGCGACAAGGGAGTCGATTATGCAAATTATTTCCCAGGACATCCAGATCTCGATGAGCCTGAATTTTTCATTCGCACAAACAAGGGAATTGATCCAGCCGAGCTACTCAAGAAATTAATTGGCGAAGTACAGGGCGATTTCTCCTCACTGAAGCTTTGAGATGTGTTAAACCATGTCCGTGAAGGATGAGGTGGCCGATACAATCGGCTTGAATGGTTACGCGGTTGACTCAGAGGGTATCGGTGGAGTTCTAAAATCAAGAGTTGCTGATTTCAGAGTCGATGAAATTTCAACTAAGATCACACTAGACCCTAGAGGAAGATTCACTGCAGCCAATATTACGCTTACAAACTGGGAGACAAACAGATTCATTGGAAAGCTAGCCAAAGCCTGTGGAATATCGAGAAACAGGATATTCTTTGCAGGAACAAAAGACAAACGAGCAATTACCAAACAAGTTTTCATCATTGACGCTCCCCAGAACAAAGTTGCGAAAGTCGAGATTCCAGACGTTGAAATTGAGATACTGGGTAGAACCCATCAAAAGATAGGTTTCGGGAATCACAAGGGCAACAGATTCACAATTGTTGCAAGAGGTTGCTGCCATCCAGATGGTAGCCCAATGACAAATTCTGAAGCAATGCAGAAGATCACTCACATCGAATCGCTAATGAAGGAAAAGCTGGGAGAGGGCTTGTTCCCAAATTGGATTGGACCACAAAGATTCGGATCAGGTCGCCCAGTCACTCCAGTCGTTGGACGTCACGTAATTGCAAATGATTGGGAATCCGCGGTAATGTCATACCTTTCAATGGAGGGTGATGAGAATGAAGACGTTTCAAATTTCAGGAGAAAAATCAGGGAAGAAGGAATCAGTGAAGAAGCACTAGAAGTGATTCCACAGTGGCTAGGATTTGAGCGAGATATGCTCAAACATTTACTTGGAAATCCTAATGATTTTGTTGGAGCATTTAGGAAATTACCAAACAACCTTCAACTCATGACGGTACACTCACTGCAATCAGTCGTCTTCAACAAAACAATTGAAGCAAGGATTGGGGCTAACATTCCACTATCAACACCTATTCAGGGAGACATTGTTGGTAGAATAGATGATAATGGGCAATTAGAAACCTCGTCTTTGGTTACTGTCGAAGAAAGGACTCTTAGCAGAATTTCTAGAAACTGCAGCCTCGGAAGATTAGCTGTAACCGCTCAACTCCCAGGCAACAGCATGATGAAGCCTGAAGGAGAATTTGGAACTCTAGAATCTAACGTAGTCACAGAGATGGGTCTGGGACAAACGGATTGGCGAGTTGAAAAGATTGGTCGATTAACAACCAGAGGTACTCGCAGACCTTTAGTTACAACATTCAGTGATTTCCAGTATGAACCCGTTCCAGTAGCAGGAGAAGAGACAATGGGAGACAAGTGGGGTGAAGGACCCAAGAATGGAGAATTATGGCATCCCGAAGGAGCATGCATAAGATTCAGATTCACACTGCCATCTGGAAGTTATGCTACTACTCTTCTGCGTGAGTTCATGCGCACGCCTCTCAAGCAGCTTTAGAAGTAAAGTTGAATCCTTTTGTGAAGGATAACTAAACCAATACTAGCAACAATCAAAGAAGTCCCATTGATAGTACTTCTATTTCACCAGTACCACGAATAGCACGCATATTTTCTTCAAAAACATCGGACAGACCGGAACCATCGTTCATGACGACGTGTACTTGAATGAATTTCAATCCAAATGCAAGTGGCTTAGTTTCACACAGTTGGACATCGTACGTGTCGTCCTTTAGTGCTTGAATTTGAGTTACGATATCCTCAGCAGAAACATCATCTACATCAGAATCAGGCATGACTTTGTAAGTTAGTGCAACCATTCCCATAATATCACCATTTAGGTTTCAAGGACCCTGGAATCCACAAGACGGACAAACGTAGGTCACACCTTGATTTCGGCAGCGTGGGCTGCGGCCAATTGGTGTGCCACATGTGGGGCAGGGGAATGTTGTAGATCCTTCGTCCACCAATGGGACTCCGGACGCTGTGCAGATTGTAGCTCGCTCAGACATAATATACACCTCAGTGCAGCACGGCCACGACCTCTCCCTCTTTATCCTTGCGCGACCTATTCAATCATCTATCTATGACGGTTAAACGTCCAGACCTGCCAGTCGAGACTACCAATTCACCACTTCTTTTGCGACACCATCCACCCTCTATTCGTATTATGTCGCCGGTATTCACAGATTTAACTTGGTCTCCCCAAAGTACAATTCCAACTATCCCAGTTTCGTCTCGACCACATGCAGCAGCAACGGACCCTGAGAAATTACTCGAGTTCACCAACCTACGAGGATACCTCCTTAGGACGACCAATTCCAATCTTTTTATCTCAGTATTTGGCGTTAACTCACTAACCCTTTGTCTGCTGTCTCGGGATTTGGAATTGTGACCCGTATTCCTCATTTGTTTCAAAATAGATAATTCGGCTTTCCTGCTTTCTTCTGATGGTGATGACTTCGCTTCCATGAATGTTCTAACAACTAGTCAACCAATTTCAATGATTCCCACACCGATAAATGAATGTGAAAACTTTACTCCATAGGAGTATTTTTCCTCCTAACTGTGAAAGTAGACTTTGCTGGTTCAATCTCATCTAACGGTTCTGGGCCGCCCTGTCTGTCTTCTAACGCGTTTTCAAAAGCCGGTCTAATTTCCCAATCGGGACCACGCTTGGGTGTGTGGAATTTGCAAACAAGGTAAACCTCTGATGATGAATTTCGACTTGCCATCGGTGAGAATCTCTTCACTGTTTGGAAATGTGGACGCACAATTTCAATCAACTCTTCAACTCCAACGCCTTGGAATAATTTAGTTACGAAATGACCACCATACTTCAAAATTGGAAGTGCGAAATCAAATACGTCTGCAACCAACATCAGAGATACTGCTTGGTCAATGTCCCACTTCCCAGTAATGTGGGGAGAGATATCTGAAACTACTACGTCGATAACTTCAGTATCAATTGCATCCAATACTGCTTGCTGTGTAAACGATTCAGTGATATCACCTACTATCAAGTTCGCTCCTTCAACAGGAACACAGGCCTGTAAATCGACACCGACGACTTTACCTTCTGAGCCAACGAGTTCAACGGCAACTTGAGCCCAACCCCCTGGATGGCAACCCACGTCTAATACACTATCACCTTGGTCAACGATTTTGTGTCTGTCTTGTATTTGCTTAAGCTTGAATGCTGAACGTGCACGGTAGCCGCTTGCCTTGGCTTGTTTGCGCCAAGCGTCTTTTTGGTGGTCCTGAACCCAGCGGTCTACCAAAGTGCTCCCTCAGACAATCCCTGCCAGCATCACCATGATAACTTCATGGACAAGATACGACTCCAGACGAATAATGAGACACATAATCTCAGTTCTCGTTATTGCGCTGTGCTTGTCAAATAGCACTTCCGCACTAATCGAAACTAATACTGAGGAATACAAGTTAAAGAGAACCATTTTGGTTGAAGAGCGAACTGCCATATGGTGTCCGTCATGCGCTGAGATAGACCCCGAACTATCAATCGTAGCAAAATCACACGGTTCTAGAACAGCAATCGTTGGGATACATGTAAACGATGAATTCGAGAATAACGCTAGCCTAGCTAGAATAGAATATCAAAAACAAATTGATGGAACCGAATATGGCACTCCAACTTTCTTTGTTGATGGTGTAAAAACTGCTGAAGGATATGATGCTTGGGGCGATGTCCAAAACAGAATTTTAACGCAAGAAAACAGTCGAATGGCTCCAGATAATTTGGCACTTAAGTTACTTAACGATGCTATTGAATTACCTACTCCTGAGTATGGCCAGATAACTTTGATGGTTTTAGAGCATGAAAAGCCGGTACCAAAAGGTGCGGACAATCCAGGTGAAGATACAAGAGACCGTGTTTTGATAGGAATGCGGGTGGTAGATTCCAGTGGCAACACTTCAGAATTCGGGGATCTTGATATTCCTGAAAATTGGTCGCTTGTGATGGTGCATGAGCCAATTGAAGGCGGCTCGCCATACGGCGTTGTAGAGATTTCAAACATTGAATATGATTCAAGTGAGGATACCAATTTGTTCCTGATCTTACTCGTTTGCTCGTTTGTTGGTGCTTTGTTAGTATTTGTGCCCAGTAAAATATCCCCTACAACGGAAGAAGAATAGAATTCGCCTACACCTTTTCAGTCGTAAACCGAGAAATATGTACACATTCTGACCAAAATGATGCACCATTACCAAATCCTTGATAAGTCTGGAGCATAATGTACTTCCATGGAGCCCACCCACGACGCCTCGGAAGAGTACGAGGATAGGAGTGTTAAATCTTGGATGGTAGAATATACCGTCGAGGTTGGAGGGGATGTCAACAGACACCTCTCAATGATCAACGCTGATGATATCAGCGATGTTCATCAACACTTACTAGCAGAATTAAAGAAGATGTACCAAACTAGTGAACGAGTCGACGTTACCGTCCACAGAATAGAGCCAGTAAGCACGAACACAGACGCGCTATACTTTGAAGGTATTTATTCACCTTGAGTTGAAGTGTAAACAATTACGATATTCTGCTTGTCTTCAAGAATGAGATTCTGGTAGTCCTGGCTAATTGTCCCATTTACCGTCATCTCTACAATTCCACCTCTGTGGTCAAAGATTCCAGTTTCATCGAAGTGTTTACCCCACACATCGAAGAATACCTCCAAAGGTACGTCTTCACTGGTGTAATTTTCAACGTGTAACTTACCTGAATTATCATGAGTGTGAGTCATGTGCATAGCGTTAGGACATGTATCTGTGTAAATACCTGCGTTTTCTGGAATTTCAATCTGTTCGCCGTCGATAATAATCGTCAAATTGGGATGAATGTGCATGGCAATGGAATTATGACTGTCCAAACAATATTCTCCGAAGGGATGCATTTCATCAGCTGTGCTCGGTAAAGGTTGAGGCGTTTCTGATTGCTCTTCTATTTGCTTCACTTCATTGCTATCAAATATGTTTATCAATCCCTGATACTCCATCAAGCCTAGCAATGATACTAGGCAAACGATTGTGAAAACTCCCCACAACCTGCTCTCGCTCAGAAATCATTCCTCCTCATTGATTTGTGTAGGTGCTACATATCCACCGCGCTGTCTACGCTGTTTAGCGACTACATCTACGGATTTAAGCGAGCTAACCTTCGCCCAATCAGATGTTCCATACATGTTTGCAAGTCTGAAGAAACCAATTGTTGCACCAATGTGTGCGATGTGGGCTAAAGTACAGAATTGACAAATTTTACCAATTTTAAATTCTGCATACATCAAATAAAGGATAACAAAGATGCCAATGATTCCAACATTGGTGCCTAACTTTATGTTAGTCAGCACCCATTCTGCGGTTGGTTCCTTTGCCATTGTGATGATAGCCCACATAAACAAAGCGAATACTAGCATCCCAGTAAGACCCCAAGGCAATCCCAAGTATGGTACTGTATTCCAATCAGAATTTCCGATGACGCTAGCACAATCACAAACTGTACCTGCACTGCAAAATGAACCGCCGCCCATCTCTTGGGCCTTGTTGTGCATCCATAGTGTGTGAGCCGATACCGTAAAACCACTCAGACAAATCAGTAGCATTCCTGCAAACGACTGGCCTAGTTTTGTGTCAAGAGATTCCCATTTTGACTTCAATGCAGGTAACGCCAACGTCGCACCAAGTGGGGTAAACATGGCGACACCCAGTGCAAAGATTCCAATATGAGGAATCAAATTAGTGTCAAAGCACTCTAATCCAGCAACCATCATTCATCACCTCTTGGAATCTTTTCTTGCATGGCATCCCATATTGAATACCCATAGTCTGCACTTGGAGTTGCGTATTCAATAATCCCGTTTGGATTGACTAAGAAATAAGTCGGAGTACCGAAGTTACCCCATTCCGCTTGATGTGAGTTGTCCTGCATATCTAGGTATCCAAATGTATGACTGTACTCATCTTTGAAAGATATGATTTCATCTCTGCCGTATGACTTCCCAGGAGTATCTTCAGTCCAAAGTGAAATTGAAATCGCTACGAACTCTACTGTGATGTTTTGTGCGAGGGATCTCTGTGGATTGTCACCAAGCCACATCTGTTGCATGTCCGTAATGTCAGGAGCTGATTTTACACAAGCACCACAATTAGTGTCCATGAATTCAATCATTGTCCAAGTCCCCTCATCTCCTTTCGCCCACATTTCATCATAATTGTCGGCTAGGTCAAAATCCACCCATGTTTCTCCGTCGATGGTCATTTTGCCTTTGAGTTCAGGAACACGATCACCAACATCGATACCAGTGTAGACGGGATTAGTTGTGAATGCAATAAAGGTGAATGCTGCAATAAAGAGCACTGAAACTATCATCAAGCCATCTGACCTAGAACCTGCTTCTTCTGAAATATTTCTTCGTATCATGGAATCACCCCATTATCTCCTCTATGAGGACTCTCGCAGTGTGTGCCACTGCCTCCTCACTATCATAGTTGACGTTGAAACCTAATTCTTTCAGGCGATTGATGGACAGCATTGCTTTAGGAATGTCTCCTGCCCAGCCACGATCTCCCCCGGTGTACTCGATACTGGCATCTAGGCACCCAGTCTCACGAACAACAATTGCGGCAATATTCCTAACGCTGCAGGTATCGTTAGAACCTAGATTGTAGAGATTAATGGGTCCGTTCGTGTTTGCAATAACGTGCAGTATTGCATCCACACAATCACCAACTTCCATGTAGGACTTTTCCTGCAATCCGTTACCCAATACCTCCAGCCTGCTAGGGTCCGCCTTTAGTTTGTGAATAAAGTCGAATATTACACCGTGAGTTCCCCTCTCTCCGATTATATTTGCGAATCTGAATATCCATGCTTGGAGGCCGAATGTACCAACCCACGCTCCAATGAGGCCCTCACCTGCTTGCTTTGAAGCGCCATATAGAGAAATTGGAAGGCATGGACCGTGGTCTTCAGGAGTGGGCATTGGTGCGTTTTCTCCATAAACTACTGATGAAGATGCAAATGCGATCTTTTCAACACCTGCTAAACGCATTGATTCCAAAACGTTGTAGGTAGCAATAGTACCTTCTTTGAGATCGGTGTCTGTGATTCTAGTTCCAAGCCTGATATCTGGATTTGCCGCCATATGATAAACCATGTCAATACCGTTCATCAAGGGCTTCAACGAGTCCAAGTCTTTCAGGTCGAGATTATGGAATTTTACAGCACCTGAGTCTAGATGAGGTTGAATAAAACTCAGTACGCCTGAAGATAGATTGTCGACTACTATTACCTCGTCACCTTGAGAGACCAACCTATCAACTAAGTGAGAGCCAATGAAACCCGCACCTCCTGTAACCAGTGCTCGCATGAACATCCGCTGCGATTCACCCGTTTTAACTATCAGTATTTACGTCTAGTATCAATATCATCGTCTAGCTTTACTTTCACTAAACCTGTCTCGGAAATTGCCATGACCTTGTGGCGCTGAAATTAAGGATGCTGTGGTAGGAACGACGCAGCGGTAACCAAGAAGTTCCAGGAGTTGAAAAATAATGCCTAAAACACAAAAAAATACCATGTCTGAAAACGAACAAAACGCTAACAGTACCTTAGTTGGATTCGCAAGAAAGTCCAACGCTGGAAGAGCTGTTAAGTTGTCAATAAACACAAGTTCGTTCCAAGATTGTGCCACATATGTAACAAGCGACGGCCAAACATACGTCCAACTGATTGTAAGCTTGAATGCCCTTGCAG
>MDTG01191674.1_pt1 | contig 11493 bp, 9 predicted proteins | sample 811421 | NCBI WGS metagenome assembly MDTG01 (sample SAMN05326645, study PRJNA326480) | marine metagenome | isolation source: seawater | place: Pacific Ocean: South East | collected 2011
GGTTTTGATGCAGGAATTATTTCTGGGGTCATGTCTTTTGCAGGGCCTGAATTTAAATGAAATTCAATCGGGATGGGTGGTGAGTCCGCCTTCATTTGCAGCCATGTTTGCAATGTTGTTTTCTGGAAGGTTAAGCGATCTTATTGGAAGAAAAAAAACACTCATTTTTGTTGCTTTATTATATGCAATTTCTGCGATTTTATCTGCAATGGCTACTTCTTACGAAATGCTGTATGTCGCAAGAATTATTGGGGGGATAGCCTTTGGTGCTGCTTTGGTTTTAGCGCCAATGCACATTGCAGAAATTTCCACAGCAGAAAATAGAGGGAAACTAGTTTCTTTGCAGCAGTTAAATATTGTCTTTGGTTTTTTTGTCATGATAAAAATAGTACCAGAAACCAAAGGGAAATCATTAGAAGAATTGGAGTAGGGCTTGTTGAAAAGCCTATTTAATATTTACCAAGAGACACTAAGAGATACCAAGTAAGCAAGCCCTCTTTTGTAAACTCTTTTTTTATGAAAAGAAGTATTTTTAATTAAGTACCTTTGACTAGTAAAAGAAATTAAATGAGGTCATTGCTATTTTAATGAGTCTCTTTTGTGGTAGATTTTAACTTATGAAAAATATATTTATTTTTTTATTCTTAACCTTTAGTTTAGGAATATTTTCTCAAATAGAAGACCCTTTAAAATGGGCGACATCAGTTGAAAAAATTTCAGACACTGAGTTTGTATTGGTTTCAACAGCCACCATAGAAGATGGATGGCATTTGTACGCTCAAGATGTTCCTGAAGACGGGCCAATAGCAACATCATTTACTTTTGAGAATCCTAAAAACCGCTATTCTTTAATAGGGAAGACCACAGAGCAAGAAGGTGTTACAGTAGATGACCCTGTCTTTGAGATGAAAATAAAATTTTTTGAAAACACTGCTACTTTCAAGCAAAAAATTCAAACAGCATCTGATATAAATGTCATTAAGGGAGTCGTAGAATTCATGGTGTGTGACGATACTAAATGTTTAGCTCCAACAGAAATAGACTTGGTCTTTCATTTAAAAAAAGGAATTCACTCAAATGATAATAACAATTCAATTCGTATCGATAATACATTAGTGAATGGTCTTCTATATGGAATGAACAAAAATGATATAAGCTTTTCTCCCATAAAATGTCAAGATGAAGTTCTCAACAGTTCAACTGAAATACAAAAAGGAGGCAGCTCTCTTTGGAATATTTTTGGTTTAGGCTTTTTAGGAGGTCTCCTAGCTTTGCTTACCCCTTGTGTATTTCCGATGATACCATTAACGGTTAGTTTTTTTACTAAAAAAAATGGACAAAATAGTCGATCAGGAATCTCAAAGGCTTTACTGTATGGTTTTTTTATTTTTGCGGTATATGTTATTTTAAGTGTTCCTTTTCATTTATTGGATTCTGTAAATCCCGATATTTTAAATGAAATATCAACCAATATTTGGCTAAATAGTATCTTTTTTGTGGTCTTCGTTTTTTTTGCGTTTTCTTTCTTTGGATATTACGAATTAACACTTCCATCAAGTTGGACAAACAAAACAACTCAAGCAGAGAGCTCAGGAGGTTTCATAGGAGTGTTTTTTATGGCATTGACCCTAGCAATTGTCTCATTTTCATGTACAGGACCAATTTTAGGATCGCTTTTAGCAGGCTCAATCACAGCTGATGGTGGCGCCTGGCAGTTAACTGCAGGAATGGCAGGGTTTGGAGTTTCTCTTGGGTTTCCTTTTGCCTTATTTGCATTGTTTCCCAATATGATCAATACCCTTCCAAAATCTGGAGGTTGGCTCAATACAACGAAAGTAATTTTAGGCTTTTTAGAATTAGCCTTGGCATTTAAGTTTTTATCGAATGCAGATTTGGTGGCACATTGGAATCTTTTAAAAATTGAGCCATTTTTACTTCTTTGGATCCTTATTTTTAGTGGATTAGCCTTATATTTATTTGGAAAAATTAAATTTCCTCACGATGCTCCAATAAAAAAAGTATCATTTTCAAGAATTACAGGGGGTATTTTAGTAGCTTCTTTTGTTATGTATTTGGCTTCTGGTCTTACCCTAAGTAATCAAACAAAGACTTTTAAGCCCCTGACCTTATTAAGTGGATTGGCTCCTCCAGTTGGTTATAGTTTTTTGTATCCCAATGACTGTCCCAATAATTTAGATTGTTTTAAGGATTTAAAATCAGGAATTGAGCATGCAAAAAAAGTAAAAAAACCAATATTATTAGATTTTACCGGATATGCCTGTGTAAATTGTAGGAAAATGGAGGAACATGTTTGGCCACTTCAAAAAATTGATACATATTTACGAAACAATGTTGTTTTAATTTCGCTCTATGTAGACGATAAGAAAGTATTACCAGTTAAAGAGCAACTTCTAGTAAATCGGCCAAATGGGGGAACTAGAAAATTACAGAATTACGGGCATAAATGGGCAAATTTTCAAACACAATTTTTTAAAATAAATTCACAGCCCTATTATGTTTTACTAAATTCAGATGGAACCAAAATATTAAATCAAGCTGTTGGGTATACTCCAGACGAAAATGAATATGCAGCGTTTTTAGAATGCGGTTTAAAAGGGTTTGAACAGCTTGCGAAAGAATGATTTTAGACCTGTTTTGGGAAACCGAAAAGACAAACTTTAGAAGAATTCAAATTTATTTAGATTTCCTTGAAAGAATTCCTAATACATATCAAAGAAAGATCTGAAGACAATTATTATAAAGGAATTAAAAATGACCGTCTATATAAAACAGTTACTCCAGTTGAAAAAATGGAAAAAAGAATGGTTTAAAATTTAGAATAGTCTTTCGAATGTCTTTTTCATTAAAGAATTTGATAAAATGAGCCTCACATTGCATATTAATTTTAACAATATGTCAATTTTTGTATAAAAAAAGAAATATAATTTGTTTGTTTCAATATAATCTTTAGATTTGTTCCTTAAAACAAAAGAATTAAGATGTTTAATATCAACTTTACGCGTTTCTACTTTTACTTTTATAATAAAACAAGAGACTTTGTAGTATGTTGTTAATAAACATTCACAAAATATAAAGTCTCGAATTAATTTCGAGACTTTTTTTTTGATATTATTATTGAATCGATGCATAAAACGATTGCCATACAAGGAGCCGAAGGCTCAAATCACCATAAAGTTGCTCGCGATTTTTATGGTTCAGATGTACATCTAAAAGAATGTATGTCTTTTGACGTATTGGTAGATAGTTTATTAGATCGTTCTGCAAATTTAGGAGTGATGGCGTTGGAGAATACGATTGCAGGTTCTATAATCCCAAACTATGCGTTAATCGATAAATATAATTTACATATAATAGGAGAAAAATATTTACATATTCATCATCATTTAATGGGGTTAAAAGGCCAGAAAATTGAAGATATCAAAGAGGTTTGGTCACATCCAATGGCATTATTGCAATGTAAAGAATTCTTTAAAAAATATCCTCATGTTAAATTGGTAGAAGATGTTGATACTGCCGATGTAGCCAAAAGAATTTCTAAAGAAAACTTAGTGGGTGTTGCTGCAATCGCTCCAAAAATTGCTGCAGAAATTTTTAATTTGGTAGTAATAGAAGATGAAATTCAAACCATTCAAGACAATGCTACGAGGTTTGTAATTGTTCAAACTTCAGCTCCAAATAATGGGATTGATCAAATTGATAAAGCTTCTTTAAAGTTTCAATTAAATCATAAAAGAGGAAGCTTAGCGGCAATTTTAAATGTATTAAGTGATTGTAAAATGAACTTAACTAAAATTCAATCAATACCCGTAATAGAATCACCTTGGAAATATTCTTTTTTTGTAGATGTAACCTTTGAGGCTTATGAAAGTTATAAAAAAGCAGTGGCAATTATTGAAATAATGGCCGAAAAATGTAAGATTTTAGGAACCTATAAAAACGGTAGAAAATGATGAAAGCTGCCAAAAGATTAGACACTGTTCAAGAATACTATTTTTCTAAAAAATTAAGAGAAGTTAGTCACTTAGCAGCAGCAGGAAAGCCAATTATTAATATGGGAATTGGATCTCCAGATTTACAGCCGCCAACGAAGGTATTAGAAGCAATTCAGGCGAGTTTAACGGATGTAAATGCACATAAGTATCAATCATATCAAGGATTACCCGAATTAAGAAATGCGATTTCTAAATTCTATAAAAATAAATTTAAGGTCGCTACGAATCCAGAGGATGAAGTGTTGCCTTTAATGGGTAGTAAAGAAGGTATCATGCATATTTCTATGGCTTTTTTAAATGAAGGCGACAAAGTATTGATTCCAAACCCTGGATATCCTACTTATACTTCTGTTACCCGATTGGTAGGTGCAGATCCTCTTTTTTATGATTTAAGTGCCTCGAATAATTGGCAACCCAATTTTGAGGAATTAGAAAAACAAGACTTAACAGGGGTAAAAATTATGTGGGTCAATTACCCTCATATGCCAACAGGAGCAAAAGCCACGAAAGCCACGTTTAAAAAGTTAGTTGCCTTTGGGAAAAAGCACCAGATTTTAATTATAAATGACAATCCCTATAGTTTTATTTTAAATGAGACTCCTATAAGTATTTTAGAGGTTGAAGGAGCAAAAGAGATTGCTTTAGAATTAAATTCTTTAAGTAAGACCTTTAATATGGCTGGTTGGAGAGTTGGAATGCTTTTAGGAAATGCAACCTATATTAAGGAAGTTTTAAAAGTAAAAAGCAATATGGATTCTGGGATGTTTTATGGGATTCAAAAAGGAGCTATACAGGCCTTACAGTTATCTGAAGATTGGTTTTTGGCTCAAAATAAAATATATGAAGAACGCAGAAATTTAATTTGGCAATTAGCAGACAAATTAGATACTACATACGATAAAAACACAACAGGGTTATTTGTTTGGGCAAAAATCCCAGAAGGGAGAAAAGCGACTGCAATGACTGATGCGATTTTATACGATAAAGATATATTTATAACCCCTGGAACAGTTTTTGGAAGTCAAGGAGAAGGATACATTCGGTTTTCTTTATGTGTAACTTCAGCAATAATTAAAGAAGCAATATCAAGAATATGAAACATATCTACATGATTGGTGTTGGTTTAATTGGAGGTAGCTTTGCTATTGATATTAAAAAGAAGCACCCTGCTATGGTAATACACGGAATTAGTAGAAAAGAGGCAACACTAAATAAGGCTTTAGAGCTCAATATTATTGATAAAAAAGCTGGTTTAGACGATTTAGAAAATGCAGATTTAGTGATTGTTTCAATTCCTGTAGATGCAACTGTGAAATTATTGCCAACTATTTTGGATAAAATTTCCGACACAGCTTTGGTGGTAGATGCAGGATCAACCAAAGAAGCCATTTGTAAAGCGGTAGAACATCATCCAAGAAGAAGAAATTTTTTAGCATGTCATCCAATTGCAGGAACAGAAAAATCAGGACCAACAGCTGCTATTTCTGGATTGTATGTTGGAAAAACGAATATTATTTGTGAAGTTGAAAAAACAACTTTCAAGCTACAGGAAAAAGCATTACAGTTATTTACAGATATTGGAATGCGTATTCGTTATATGGATCCAGTTTCTCATGACAAACACATTGCATATGTTTCGCATTTATCACATATCAGTGCATTTATGTTGGGTAAAACGGTGATTGATAAAGAAAAAAATGAACGTGATATTTTTGATATGGCAGGCTCAGGTTTTGCATCCACTGTTCGTTTAGCAAAAAGTTCGCCAGCAATGTGGACCCCAATTTTTAAACAAAATAAACAAAATGTTATTGAAACCTTAGAAGAATACATCTATAATTTACAGTCTTTTAAAGACTTGATGGAACAAGACAATTTCTCTCAAATTTTTGAAGAAATGGAGAACATAAATTATATAAAGCAAATTTTAAACGGCATAAATAAACGCCAAAACAAGTAGAAAAATGAAGAATACAAAAGAATTAAGAACATGGTTGGATGATATGAACTTAGCACATCCACTAGTAATAGCAGGGCCTTGTAGTGCAGAAACTGAAGAACAGGTTTTAAAAATTGCACACGAATTAAAAGATTCTGATGTAAACTATTTTAGAGCGGGAATTTGGAAACCAAGAACAAGACCAGGAATGTTTGAAGGTGTTGGTGAAATTGGTTTAAGATGGTTGAAGAAAGTAAAAGAGGAAACAGGGATGAAAACCTGTACAGAAGTTGCCAATGCGGCACATGTAAAACTAGCCATCGAAAATGATGTAGATTTATTATGGATTGGAGCTCGTTCTACAGTATCTCCTTTTATCATGCAAGAAATTGCAGATGCTTTAGCTGGATCAGATAAGATTGTATTGGTTAAAAATCCTGTAAACCCAGATTTAGCGCTATGGCTAGGAGGTATCGAAAGGTTGTACACTGCAGGAATTAAAAATTTAGGAGCAATTCATAGAGGTTTTTCTACCTATGAAAAAACGAAGTACAGAAATATTCCTGAATGGCAATTGGCAATTGAGTTTCAAAATAAATTTCCAGATTTACCATTAATTTGTGACCCTTCTCATATTACAGGGAAAAGAGATATGATTTTTGATGTTTCTCAAACGGCTTTAGATTTAAATTTTGATGGATTAATGATTGAAACTCATTTCGATCCTGAAAATGCATGGAGTGATGCCGCTCAACAAGTTACACCAAGTTCCTTAAAACAAATTATGAAAGATCTAAAGATTAGAAAAGAAACAGAAACAGAAGCAGATTACAAAAATTCTTTAGATAATTTACGTGCTCAGATAAATATTGTAGATGGTCAGTTGGTAGATTTATTAGGAAAACGCATGAAAGTAGCCGACCAAATTGGAGCATTAAAGAAAGATAAAAATGTTGCCGTTTTACAATCTAAACGTTGGAATGAGATTTTAGGAAATATGATTTTAGAGGGTGAGAGTCGAGGTTTAAGTGAAGAATTTGTTTTAAAAATGTTTAAAGCAATTCATCAAGAATCGATCAATCATCAAGAAAAAATTATCAATGCATAATTTTTGAGTATTCCTGATAAAGGAATAAGAGGTATGAAAATAACCTTAGAATAGATGTATGATATAGATTGCGATATATTTTTCTAAAACCTCAAAATTTTATCTTAAATTTGAGGGAATGTTATATTTTTTTAATTAACATATAAAATATTGATAATCAATAGAATGATTAATTTTTAAAAGGTATTTAATCTCTATGCATAAGACACAATTAGACATTGCTAAAGCGCAGGTCCAAGAAAAAGGGTTTTTAGATATATCAGCTCCACCAGATAGGCTACTTGTGGAAGAGATTTATAAGTTAAAAAAAGAAAAAAACGCTGTAATATTAGCGCATTATTATCAAGAAGATGCCATACAGGACATTGCAGATTTTGTTGGTGATAGTTTAGCACTTGCGCAAGAAGCAGCTAAGACAGAGGCTGCTATTATTGTTTTTGCAGGCGTTCATTTTATGGCAGAAACAGCAAAAATATTAAATCCTACAAAAAAAGTATTGTTGCCAGATTTAAAAGCGGGTTGCTCTTTGGCAGACTCTTGTCCGCCAGCAGATTTTAAAAAGTTTGTAGCAATGCACCCAGATCACAAAGTAGTTACTTATATAAACTGTTCTGCGGCTATAAAAGCTTTAAGTGATATTGTTTGTACCTCATCGAATGCTTCAAAAATTGTAAATTCGTTTCCTGCATCTCAAAAATTAATTTTTGCTCCTGACAAAAATTTAGGAGAATATATTAATGAACAAACCGGAAGAAACATGGTGCTTTGGGATGGTGCCTGTATGGTACATGAAGCTTTTTCTATTGATAAATTGATAGATGTACATCTGAAAAACCCTGATGCATTGATTGTAGCACATCCAGAATCACCAAAGCATATTTTAAAAGTTGCTACCTATATTGGTTCTACTTCAGGATTATTAAATTATGTAAAAGAAAGTAAAAAACAAAAATTTATTATTGCTACAGAAGCAGGTATTTTACATAAAATGCAGCAACAAGTACCTCATAAAATATTGATTCCTGCGCCTGCAAAAGAAGATAATACCTGTGCTTGTAGTGAGTGTCATTATATGAAATTAAACAGTCTTAAAAAGTTATACCTTTGTTTAAAGTACGAAACCCCTGCTATTGAGGTTGCTGAAGAATTACGTGAAAAAGCGTTACTTCCCATAACACGCATGTTAGAATTGTCTTAAGAAAATGAAAGATCAAACAGATTTTTTAGTTATTGGTTCTGGGATTGCTGCACTTTCTTTTTCTTTAAGAATTGCCAGGCATTTTAAAGATGCTACTGTAACGATTATTACAAAAGAATCCAGATCAGAATCAAATACAAAATATGCTCAAGGAGGTATTGCAGTTGTTAATAATTGGGAAAAAGATTCTATAGAACAACATATCAAAGATACTTTACAAGTGGGAGATACTTTGTGCGATCCATCTGTTGTTGAGATGGTGATTAAAGAAGGTCCTTCTATATTGTCTGAATTGATTGATTGGGGCGTTCATTTTGACGAATCGAAAAAGGGAACTTTTAATTTGGGAAAAGAAGGGGGGCATTCACAGCACAGGATTTTGCATCACAAAGACTTCACAGGAGCAGAAATTATGAGAGCTTTGTTAGTGCAAATAGATTCTTATCCTAATATTCAGGTTTTAGAAAATCATTTTGCAATCGATTTTATTACCGAACATCACAAAGGAACTAAAGTTCAAAGAATATCTAAAATTCATTGTTTTGGTGCGTATGTTTTAGATAAAGAGAATCAACAAATAAAAACGATTACTTCTAAAGTTACTTTATTGGCTTCTGGGGGTATTGGGCAAGTGTATAGAGCTACTACAAATCCAGAAGTAGCAACAGGAGACGGAATTGCCATGGCATATAGAGCCAAAGCTTCGATAAAAAATATGGAGTTTATTCAATTTCATCCAACAGCCTTATATGAAAATCCTCAACAATCTCCTGCTTTTTTAATTTCTGAAGCTGTAAGAGGTTTTGGCGCGTATTTAAAAAATGAATTGGGAGAGCGTTTTATGGAAAAATATGATACTCGATTGGAGCTTGCTTCGAGAGATATTATTGCAAGAGCTATTGATACAGAGATGAAAATGAGCGGAACGTCTCATGTTTTTTTAGATTGTAAACATATTGATTATGAAGATTTTAAAACCAATTTTCCAACCATTTTAGAAAAATGTAAAAAGGTGGGCATCGATATTCGTAAAGAGATGATTCCTGTAACTCCTGCGGCGCATTATTTGTGTGGAGGTATTTCGGTAGATCTCAATGGAATGACTTCAATAAAGAATCTTTTTGCTTGTGGAGAATGTACTCATACAGGGTTACATGGTGCTAACAGATTGGCTTCTAATTCATTGTTGGAGGCGGTGGTATATTCAAATCAAAGTTTTGAATATTTAAAAAATTCATACAAAAATCTTCCATATCCAAATAATATTCCATTTTGGGACGATTATAATACTTCAAAAAACAAAAAAAATATTTTAATTACTCACAATAAACAAGATGTAAAAAATATTATGAGTAATTATGTAGGGATTGTTCGTTCAAATGATTGCTTACAAAGAGCTGAAAAAAGATTGTATCATTTATATAAAGAAACTGAAAACCTCTATAAAGAGGTTGCAATTTCAGAAAATCTGTGTGAGCTTCGAAATTTAATTACAACGGCTTATTTAATTACACAGTTTTCTGTTAAAAGAAAAGAAAATATTGGAGGGTTTTTTAATGAAGACATTGTTTAATCATAATAAAAAAGTATTCCATGAGCTTCCTAGAAGATATTAAATTAGTTATTCAAAATGCATTACAAGAAGATGTCGGTGCAGGAGATTACACTTCGTTAGCATGTGTTCCAGAACAACATATAGGCAAAGCGCAATTAATTGTAAAAGATACTGGGATCATTGCCGGAATTGAATTTGCTAAAGAAGTTTTTAGTTATATAGATTCTACGATTATTTTTGACGCTGTTTGTGAAGATGGAGATAATGTAAACTATGGAGATATTGCTTTTTATGTGTCTGGCTCTTCACAAAAAATACTACAAGCAGAGCGATTGGTGTTAAATGCGATGCAAAGAATGAGTGCTATTGCCACAAAAACAGCGGGTTATTTGCTATTAATAAACAGCACAGATACAAAAATTATTGATACTCGCAAAACAACACCAGGGATAAGGGTCCTCGAGAAATGGGCAGTACGAATAGGCGGAGGAGAAAATCACAGGTTTGGATTGTATGATATGATGATGCTTAAAGACAATCATATTGATTTTTCTGGCGGAATTATTAATGCCATAAAAAAAGCAGTTGCTTATAAAGAGAAAAATAATTTAGAAGTAGATATAATTGTCGAAGCTAGAAATAATAAAGAGGTGGTAGAAATCTTAGAAATGAATGCTTCTGTTAGGCGTATTTTATTAGATAATTTTACGATTGAAGAGACGCTAAAAGCGATACAGTTAATTGGATCTAAGTGTGAAACAGAATCTTCTGGAAATATTACCGAAAAAACCATATTACAATATGCAAATTGTGGCGTAAATTATATCTCTGTGGGAGCTTTAACACATTCGGTTTATAATATGGATTTGAGTTTGAAAGCGTTTTGATGATTTGGCAACACGATGGGTTAAAAAAACGACTATTTGTATAATTATTTAACAACTAAAGCTCTTTATAATACAAGACCTTCGTATAATTTTTGTGTAAAAACGAAAATACCTCCAACTCACATTCTCGTATCTACTTAAAATTCTGCATCTTTGTATTAATGACAGGAACCGTATATAAATCTACTGGAAGTTGGTATCAAGTAAAATCTGAAGATGGTGAGTTTTACCAATGTAGGATTAAAGGAAAATTTCGAATTAAAGGAATTAAAAGCACCAATCCTGTTGCTGTGGGTGATCGTGTTATTTTTGATGTAGAAAAAAAAGGAGATGAAGAAATAGGTGTTATAAAAAGCATCTTAGATCGAGAGAATTTCATTGTTAGAAAATCTGTAAATCTTTCGAAACAAACACATATTATAGCGGCAAATATTGATCAGGCTTTTTTACTAATAACCATAAATAATCCGCCAACATTTTCAACATTTATAGATCGTTTTTTAGTGGCTGCAAGAGCCTATAGGATCGATACGATTTTGGTTTTTAATAAAATAGACTCTTATGCAATTGAAGCGCTTGCAGAGGTTTTATATCTCAAGAATATTTATGAAGCAATAGGGTATAGATGTATAGAGGTTTCGGCTACTCAACATAAAAACGTAGATACCATTAAAGAAATAATGGAAGGGAAAACATCGATGTTTGTTGGTCATTCTGGAGTTGGAAAAACAACCTTAGTAAATGCAATTGAATCTACCTTAGATTTAAAAACCAAAGAAATTTCAGACCAACA